>OEIV010000017.1_pt1 | contig 102304 bp, 97 predicted proteins | sample 1539231 | NCBI WGS metagenome assembly OEIV01 (sample SAMN03794762, study PRJEB22550) | activated sludge metagenome | feature: wastewater treatment plant; material: activated sludge; isolation source: Wastewater treatment plant of a petroleum refinery complex | place: Argentina: Buenos Aires ...
AAGTAAGTGAGGAAAAAATGAATCGATTTTGGATATTTCTAGCAGTAGTTGTAGTTGGTCTTGGTGTTTTGTTTGTTGCAACGAAGCCAAAAGACGATGGCCCCAGTGCCTTTACAGGAGATGCCGCAAAAATTCAAAGTGATGACCATGCTAAGAATGGTAAAGAAAATAACGTTACATTAATTGAATATGCTGATTTTCAATGTCCGGCTTGCGGGGCATATTTTCCAATCTTGAAAGAAGTCTCTACGCTCTACAAAGACAAGGTTAACTTTATATTCCGTCACTTCCCTATAATCAGTATTCACCCGAACGCTTTTGCGGCGTCACGAGCAGCTGAGGCAGCTGGTAATCAAGGTAAGTTCTGGGAAATGCACGACAAACTTTATGAAACTCAACAAGCATGGGGTCAGCTTTCCACCAACCAACAGGCTCTATTTGAAGAGTATGCCAAAGAACTCAGCCTTGATATGGAAAAGTTCAAAACCGACTACGCCAGCGAGGCAACTGCCGACCGTATTAACCGCGATGTTGCGAGTGCCAAGCAATTCAACATAGAAGGCACTCCAACCTTCATACTAAATGGTAAAAAGATCGAAAGTCCAAAGGGCTTAGAGGAATTCAAGAAGGTACTAGACGCGGCAGTTGACGAAGCTGAAAAGTCTTCGCAAACCCCGAACAAACAGTAGCGCTTCGGTGTTGTTTGTGCCATAATCACTATAGTATTCAAAGGAAATAAAAATGGAAAATGCAGATCTTCTTACTCAGCTCAGCATAGTAATAGCGCTTGGCTCAGGCATAGCTTTAATAATGCACCGGCTTCGCCAGCCACTAATTTTAGGACACGTATTGACCGGCATTATTGCGGGACCAGTTGTACTGAATATAATTCAAGATGGTTCTAGTTTTTCAGTTCTTGGATCATTCGGTGTTGTTTTGCTACTGTTTATTGTTGGGTTAGAACTTAGTCTTAAAATAATATCTAGGCTCGGTAAAGTAGTAGTTATAACCACTCTGGCGCAAATGGCGGTCATGACACTCGCTGGTGCTGCCGTGGCAAGACTACTGGACTACGGTCGGCTAGAATCCGTAATAATTGGTGTCAGCCTTGCATTAAGTAGCACGATTATTATAATTACACTCCTCCAGCAAAGAAAGGAGTTGATGCGACTCTTCGCTCAGATTGCTGTGGGTGTGCTGATTCTACAAGACTTATTTGCTACTCTTGGAAAGATCACTCTTTCTGCACGGTCGACCGGTGGATCATGGCTAGAATTTTTCCTATTGTTCGGACGTGGCATCTTATTTGTTGTAGCACTTTATATTTTTAGCCGATTTATATTCCCACGAGTAACTAGATACCTTGAAACTTCTAAAGAACTGCTACTCGTAACTTCTATGGGATGGGCGCTCGGTATTGCCACTCTGTGCGCAAAAATTGGCTTTTCGTTAGAAGTTGGAGCTTTGCTTGCCGGTATGAGCATGGCGGGCCTTCCAGTTAGTCGTGAAGTTGCATCTAGGTTGCGACCAATGCGTGACTTTTTTGTTGTCGTCTTCCTTATTACCATTGGTTACTCAATTGCGCCAAGTCTTGTGCATGAAGTTTGGGTTGCGGCAATCGCCTTTTCACTGCTCGTTTTTATACTCAAACCATTAGTCGTACTAATCGCCCTTGGTGCACAGGGCTACACCAAACGCTCGAGTTTTAAAACCGCCATTACTATGAGCCAGATTAGTGAGTTTTCTTTAGTCTTTGTGTATGCAGCAGTACAGCACAACTACGCCAGCCAGTCCGTTCAAGCTGCAATCGGAATTACCGCTTTAATCACATTCGCTGGCTCGGCTTACCTAATTAAATACTCGGACCAAATATATTCTGTGCTTGAGCGACACCTGCGCCTGTTTGAACGTAAGGTTACTGAAGTAGAACAACGCAACGCACTCCATTCATTCCCCATTATATTATTTGGTTATCGCAAGGGTGGTGCAGAATTTATTCGAACCTTTAAAGGTATGAACAAACGATTTGTGGTGGTTGATTACGACCCTGAGGCGATTGAGCTTATAGAAAAACAACAAGTTGAGATTTTGTATGGCGATGCCACCGATGTAGAGCTGCTTGAAGAGCTTCAGCTTGAAAAAAGTAAGTTAGTGGTTTCAACAATTAGTGATTTTGCTACGAATGAATTTCTGGCCCACTGGCTTAAAGAACATAACCCCGGAGTCGTCTTCATCACCTCTGCCGAGACTAGCTACCAGGCCGCCCACCTTTATTCCGAAGGTGCCGCATACGTTATGATGCCCCACTTCATCGGCTCAGAAAAAATTAGTACCTTCATTAAAAGAACCGGCTTTAAAAAATCTGAGTTCCACAAGTACCGCGAAAAACACTTAAAGTACCTAGAAGCACACTACTCCGAAGAACCCGCTTAGTCGATTATTTGCTATCAAAATAGATAACATCAAGAAACGTCTAAAATATAGACGGAGTAATTACTGTGATGGTAAAAAGAAGTTAACCGATAGCAATTATTAGATTGTTTCTACAACCCTTTGCATATACGCACTAAAAGTATTTTCGTTTTAGATAAAAGCCACCACCAAGTATTCCGGCAACTGCCGTAGAAATCAATAAAATTATATTTTCACCGGTCTCCCCCAACACGCCGCCCGCAGTTGCACCGGCAAGAATCGCTTGATTAGCACCTGCTCCACCTTGATCACTTGTACTACCTGGCTGTGTGCCGGTATAAACAGCGACGTTATTTATTGAAAGAGTATAGATGTCATCAGTGCCGTTGAAAGCCTCACCTATTTGTTCTGCATTTGTATCACCAGAAACAATCACCCCCCTCATTGCTGTCTGTTCGTCTACCGGTGCACTCACATTAAAGGTTAGTGTGATATCTTGAGACTGACCCGGTGATAGTGTTTCAGTAACAAATGTACATAGGTAGAATGTTCCAAGGTGATATGCAAAAGCTGGTATATCAACAGCCGCAGTTGTGTAATCTATGCACCAATATGTTGTTTCATCTGTATATACATTGACGCCCTCATCTTCGTTATATATTGGGTTGGGAAGCTCGAAACCATCGGGTGCAACTATGTATAAATTTGTGGATCCATCTGCAAAAACACCACCTGTCACATTCGCTACAGTAAACGTGTAGTTAGCTTGCTGACCCTGAATTAGACCGGGTTCGCTCAGGGCGATATCAAGTTTGAGATCAGGCAGTATTGGCGGTGCCGGACATGCACTGGTTGTAAATGTTGCGTCATTTCCATACACAGTACCGGCATTGGTCGTCACATATGCCCGGTAATGATACATTGTCTCACAGGTCAAACTGTTGATGGTTATAGAATGCAGTCCTTCGCCAAATCCGTCAGATGAATAAGCTGTGCTGCCATAGTTAGTGTCCAGACCGTATTGTATTGCTAAAGCAGAAACCGTACCGCCACCATCATCAACCAGATTCAATTCAACTGTTGCAGAGTCAGTGGATATAACCGTTGCCCCGCCGGTGGTAATTTGTGGCTGACAAGCCTGCCCAGCATCAGTGATAATCCAGCTATAATTAGTGATTATATTCTGTCGATCCGCGGCAGCCGCACAGTAGGTTTTGTCGACACCACCGAAAGGTACATTATTCTGCAGTATTTGCCCATCCCAGCCAGACAATATACTGTCGTATGTTGCAGTAGAAATACCTGAATAGCTAAACATTCCGTTTGCTGTAGTAACACTCCCAACGCCCCACAAACCCAACGACTGATTAAAGGATGAGGCTAAATAGAACATACCACTCATATCGGTCACATTTGAGACATTCCAGGCAGAGATATTTTGGTTAAATGCAGTTGCCCCTGAAAACATATCCTTCATTGTTGTGACCGAGCTTACATCCCAGCCACCAATGTCTTGGTTGAAAGATGACTGCGCAAACATACGATACATATTTGTCACGCCGGAAACATCCCAGCCACCAATGTTGTAGTTGAACGGAGTGCTGCGAAGCATATTCTGCATATCGGTCACATTTGAGACATTCCAGGCAGAGATATTTTGGTTAAATGCTGATTCATTAAACATACTGCTCATGCTTGTCACCTGACTCGTATCCCAGCTACTAATGTCACCGTTGAAAGACGATGCCAACAAGAACATTCCACCCATATTAATGGCACTACTAGTATTCCAGCTATTCAAGTCTTGGTTGAAAGACGAGGCACCCTGGAACGCATAAAGAAAGTCGGTCACATGCGACACATCCCAATTGTTAATATTTTGATTGAAAGATGTTGCCCCATTAAACATAGAGCTCATATTTGTAACGTTTGATAGATTCGGTGTGTCAACAGCGGTCAACTGCATATTAGCAGCTCCATAGAATGCACGATACATGGACGACCATGTATTATTACCCCATTGCTGAATCTCAAGCAACTTCAAACGGTCGCCGGTATTATTAAAGTAAATACGGGGGAACGTGCCACTTATCACAACGCTATATGTACCGGCCGACCCATAATTACAGGTGTAGTTCCCCGTTTGTCCAGTTGCATCGAAGGAGCCATTGTCGTCACAGTCAACACTATAATTATATCCAGCGCCAGTGGTAGGAATAGTAAACTGCGTACTGCTACTACTGCCTGTATTGTCAGTTTTTACTAACATTACAAATACATTACTTCCATGAGACCCGGTATATGCCCCGGCCGCATATGCACGATTATTAATGTTAGGAATAAGGCTAGCAACAACCACAGCAACAAGCGCTACCGTATGAGCTGCAGCTGTAGCAAATAGCATAATCTTATGTCGACGAGCCAGATGCTTATATATAGTGAAATACGCTGGACCTTTTTTGGTACGTAGCTTTCCGACTGTTGTTTTTCTATGAGTGGTGTTTCTCAAGCTGCTGTTCCTTGTTTTTTATTCAAGGAGCCGTTGTGGTTATGCTTGTAGTATATCATCTAATGGTACTTGGTAATAATTGCTACCTGTTTAAAAAATGTTGGTTCTATAGCGCAGCGTAAAGGTGATGTGTATAAACGTAGTCTTTAACAACTTTAGGGATATCTTCAGGAGTAGTATTTTCAGAAATCTGCTCGCGAATATGACCTGAACTAATTCGTGGTTTCTTATTATCTAGCAAAATAATGTTGAGTTTTTGACCAGACGCTTCAGAGTGATCTATGCGCTTTTGTAGCCACTGCTGTGTATGTTCGTCTCTGAGTGCCACCACAAAGCCACCGTATTCGTGCGACTGTAACATGTCTTCCCACTGATGAATGTGTTCGAAAATATCGGAGCCAACCAAAAAATAGAATTCGTGTTCCGAGCCATAGTGTTTAATGGCAACTTCTAACATATTCTTCATTGTGTGCTGATGAGAAAGTTCTGCTGCAAAGGCGTAATTGTGATCGACTGCTTCAATAGCTTCTGTTGCCCTTTCTAGCATTGCCTGGCGGTGATCCCACGATGCATGTGGCTTTTTGCGGTACGGTTCTTTTTCGGCAACTAGAACAACCTTCTCGAGCACAGCCTCGGCAATAGCTGTTTTAGCAAATTCAATGTGACCGTCATGCACTGGATCAAACGTACCAGCATAAATACCTATCTTCATGCTGCTATCTTCTCATGTTTTGCTGGTTTTTGTTGCTTTCTAAAGTCAAAAAACTTAAGAGTTGTTTTTATTGTCTTCTTAGCAATTGATGTAGCAGCTTTTTTGGTTTTTTTCGATCGACGCACCGTCTTGCCAGTACAAATTTCCACACAGGCATCACAGTTTTTGCAGGTAATCTTACCATGCTTAATCTCCGCTTTAATATCTTTTTCGTTGCACATTGGGCAATTAGTTTTTATAACTTTTGTACCGCTGAATATTTCACTCAAAAGACCATTTGTAGAGAGCTCAAAGAGGCCCTTTGCAGATTCTATGTTACCGCCACCACCAGGACAGCCCAACTCAGACCTCCCATAACTACGTTGCTCAGAAACCTCTTTCAAGCTTTGTATAGAACTGCCTACTGAATCACTCCCGACCGTTGCGGCGTGTTCAGCTTGCCTGCCATCACCGTGATAAACCCTGGCTAGCTCAGCCCAAAGGCCAGCCTCTGCCGCCCTCTTGACCACCATTAAAGATGTTCTGAATTTCTCATAATCTACAGTGCCATTTCGTAATGCTAGAAGTGCTTCACGTTTATCGCCAAAAAGCTCAAAAGTACCATCTTGGGTTCGTAGTTCTAAGATTGCATCGATGTACTGTATGGGAACGTGTGATTTCCCATCCGCGAGACTACGTGCTATCTCCGCAAAGCGTTCGTGTGTTGCCAGAAGTGTCTTTTGAAATTGTTTATCTTCAATAAATTGCTCACTCCTCACAAAATCAGGCAACTCACCTTTTACCAGACCATGAAAGGTGGGCTCACCGCGCGACTGGGTTGCGAGGCTGTCATAGGTAGCCAATAGATTGCTGACAAATTCTCCATTGTTATCTGTTTTAATATGGCGCCAAGGTGTTTGTTCTCTTTGATCAACCGGCACAAGTGAATTGGTAGCGTATGCAAGCGAAGTAGCCAACAACTCAGGACTCGCATGAAATAAATTAACTGTTTGAAGGTTAATACCAGACGCAGTCTTAGTAGCAACCCACACCACCGCTTGATCGATCTCTGGCTGATAAAAATTATCTACTAAAAGCTTCTGAGAAACCCCGAGTTCACGAGCATCAGGACAAGCCGAAGCCACTACCACGCAAGACCCGACCGGCTGAGATGGGTCAAGAGCCATGCGTTCCAACGATTGAGCAAATAACAAATCTGCGCGGCGTCGCTCGCGTAAGAATTCGAGCTGATAATTTTTATCAGACATTCTGGTAGCTTCGTCCAAACCTCGTTGATTCAACGAAACAAAAGATTCACCATCTTCGGCAACAATACGTCCGCCGATCAATGCATAGTCATAGTTCGTTACAAACGGCTTACCGAGCTTTTCAAGTGCCATGCCTACCAGTTCATTGGTAACGCGCTGATATGTTTCTGGCTGTACTTCACCGTAAAGCATAATGTCGCGTGTTTGGTGTGCTATTTGTGCAAATTCACTTTTCAGCAGCTCTTCGTGAATTCGACCAATACGGCCATATTCAGAATAATAGAATGGCTGCTGATTCTCTTCACAAAAAGAATCAGTACCCACCTCAGTTCTATACACCTGCGCAACTGCCCCCATTAAAAAACTCCTACCTTTTTGATATCTTTGATACCCTAGCAGAAGTCGTTTTTGAAAAAAGACAAACCCTTAAAACAGTCTTTTATTTTCTTCTCCTGCTCGGGAGACTCGCTTAAATGTTATCAGCGTATCGGACTTATCCTGTAGATATTCCGAGCCTTAAGCAGGCTCAGGCAAAATTCGTACAGAATTTACCGTTGCGGCACAGCGTTGGAATCGTCTAAAATATCAGACCCACCAACTTCCGTGATAACGCGAGTTATATTGTTAACATATATTATTGTACGCTGGCAGTAGCGTAGACGCAAGCATTATAGACGCTAAATTTCTAACATCTTGTGAAGTAGCTTATGCTTATGTTATGATTTTCTTATGACTAAAAAGAAATCTACTAAGAATGGGCGTTTTTTAACAAGGGTACATAGAATAACCGAGACAGATATATTTACGAGTGTCGCTATTGTTTCAATATTAATGAACATTTTATTCGTTGCATCACTCTTTGTGCTTTCTAGCACCGATGCATTTGACCACAACGTATATAATTCAGTACGTGCTCGCTACTGTAAGAATATAAATGGCGTTGTAGAACGTGCCGAAAAAACCGGTAGTGAAGATGAAGCAATAACTGAATGGCAAGTTAACTGTCTTACTGAAGAATTTCAACCGTATTACCAAGAAGCTGTTGAAAAATTTCGAGCTCAACCACTACAGTATTAATTTCAGATCTCTACTTTGATTTACTCTGAATTTTTTCTTGAATCTTTTTGAACTGCTCTTCAAGTTGATCAAGATCTGCGTCAGAAAGTTCTTCTATATCAACAAACTTGGAACGCGCCCCTTGAGAAGTATTAATAAGTTCGTCTAATTTAAGCTGCATGGCCCGACCATCACGATTCTGTGTATTTTGAATAACAAAAACCATCAAGAAGGTCACTATTGTTGTACTAGTATTTATTACAAGTTGCCAGGTATCAGAAAAATTAAATAGCGGGCCACTAACTGCCCAGCAGACTATGACCAGTAAGGCAATAAAGAACGCCCAGGCATTGCCCAATTTATTTGAAATTTTAACCGAAAGTCGATGAAATGTATCTTGTTTTTTGGGAGTCGTTGCCTTAATGTCCAGGTGGGTATCAGATTCATGATGTATTACAAGTAATTTCAGGTTTTTAAATGGTTCTGTCATGCCTTCAGTATGCCATACACGTTACGCCCAAACAAAGCGGTGAGTTTGCTTCGTGATCTCTTAAGCTAGTATTATTGTTGCGAGACCTAGGAAAACAAGAAAACCAAGAACATCTGTTGCTGTAGTTATGAATATTGTTGCCGATGCCGCGGGGTCGTTTTTTAGTTTTGCCATAATAAGAGGAACCAGGGTTCCGAAGAATGCCGCTACTACCAAATTAATCACCATTGCCATCGCAAGTATTAGAGCAATCTTAACGTCATGATCTTTTATCAAAACAACAACCGCCACCAAAAATCCGTTAATAATACCGTTAAAGAGCCCGGCGCCAACTTCGTTCTTTAACGTTTTATAGGCTGTTCCAAGACTGATCTGCTTCAAAGCGATACCACGAACCAAAACAGCCAATGTTTGCGTTCCAGCGTTGCCACCCATACCAGCAACTATTGGCATGTATACAGCAAGCAAAACGTATTTTGAAATCGTTTCTTCAAATTGACCAACCGTGAAGGCCGCCAAAAAGGCTGTGCCAAGGTTGATAATAAGCCACTTGTAGCGAAAATTTACTTTTCGGGCGGCGCTATCTGTAACACTTTCTTCGCTACTAACACCCGCAAAATCATACAAAGAAGATGCTTCTTGATCTTGAATAATACGCAGCACATCATCTGAATAGATGATACCAAGCACGTATCCCGCGTCGTTTAGTACCGCGACTTTGGCGTGTGGATGTGCATTAAACAGATGTATAACTTCGTCATGCGAAGCGGCATAAGAAATTGTCTGCATGCGCTTAACACCTTTGCCGATTCGTTGATTCTTAGCAGTAAAACCTAGTTCGTGTCCAGGCAAGAAACCGATTAGCTTATCTTCATCAAGCACTAAAATAACCGGTGGTCGGCCAGTAGTTTTTTCATGCTTTTTAAATTTTTTGGCAACGTCTTGGACTGTGTCAGTTTTATGAACCTGTATGTAGTCGAGGGTCATTAAACCGGCAGCGGTTTCTGGGTCAAATTCTAGCAAGGTTGAGAGAGCGTCTTTAATTCTATCGCTAACCAGAGGCAATACTTTTTCACGCTTACGCCTACCAACTACCTGTAGAATGTCGGTAGCATCATCTGGATCGACAGACTCCAGAATCTCTGCCAGATCTTCGTCGGGTAACTGCATCAACAAATCATGCTTAACATGAGCTGTCAGCTGTTTCAAAATATCTAAGCGGTCATTAATAGGAAGCGCCAAGAAGGTTTCTACTCGCTTGTCTCGGTGAAATAGAATATCTGCTAACGGCTTCGGGTTAAGATTTGGAAGATTTTTCACAAGATTCATAATTTTATCTACAATTTATACTACGTATTATAAAGCATAACTGTTATAAATCAGAATTTAAGAACGACCCGCAATATATTGTTTACCGATGACTTGAAAATTGCGCAGTTCGAATAGTTAATAATGCATTTTTTATTGTGCTCTAGGTTGTTATATATACTACACCGTTCACCACCACATATAGCGTTAGTGCAAAAGCGTAACAACTATTGACTTCATTTTTATGTCGTGTAGCATGGATTCTTGTGTCACTGAACAAAATGCAAACAGCAATGTTTTTGACACTAAACTTAGGAACGGGCCAAATATGCTTTAGTTTCCTAAGCAAATAATTATGAATACAACACGTTACTAGGAGGAATAATTTACAATGCGTAACACCATATTACGGGTGGGTATATCTATGTCTGTGCTCTTTTTTAGCATCAGTACAAACGTGGGCGCCGCCCCATTACAAAATATTGCTATAACCGACAACCCCGTTGACTTTACAGTCGGCGCAGTTGTTGAGCGCAAGCAAGCGGCTCAACCATCAAAAGCTACCACGGAAGAAACAAAACCAGAAGAACCAAAAGCTGAGCCAGCTCCGGCACCACTTCCCCCGGTAGTAATTACGCATACTATCGTGAGTGGTGATACGCTTACAAAAATCGCCAATATCCACCAGACAACATGGCAGCGCTTATATGCAAAAAATATTCAGATTGCTAACCCAGACACAATCAACGTTGGTGACACTGTAACAATCCCCGACGCCTCAGAGCCACTTCCTGAACGAGCACCGCCGGCACCAGTTATTGTCGCACCACAACCTACTGTTCGTGTGAGCACTACCGCACGGCGAACAGTCACGCCATCAGCCCCTCAAGCTCGCGGAAGTTCCGCAGGAAACACCTACGCCGCCGGATACTGTACCTGGTATGCAAAAAATCGCCGACCAGATCTTCCCAACAGATTGGGTAATGCCAACACTTGGGTAGCACGAGCTGCAGCTCAAGGTATCCCAACCGGTAGCGCACCACGTGCTGGTGCAATCGGCCAGCAAGGTATGCATGTAGTATATGTTGAAAGTGTTAACGGTGATGGTACAGTCACGATCAGCGAGATGAACTACAAAGGTCTCGGCGTTGTAAGTAGCCGAACAGCACCAGCCAGTAACTTCATGTACATATATTAACGGTCTCCTAAATCCTATTTGGAAAGCAAAAACAGACCGAGTGCTACTTGGTCTGTTTTTTGTGATAATAACGGCTTAATTATTTTCTTAACTTACGAGCGTAAGCATAACTTGTTTAATCAGTTCTCTGGGTAGTGGCGTATCAAGCGGGAACCACAAGGTACCCTTTCCTTTCACATAAGCTTTCAGTTCTTCTTGAAGTTTTGGATTTTTAGGGATTGGGTAAACCGCCACGTGATCCTTCCATCCGGATATAAAAACCCGTGCACGCTTATCGTCAATTTTATAACCGACAATACCGTAACTAAGAACCTCATTTGCAAGTGGAAGTGCACCGCGAGCAATGTTTCTAAGTTCATCAAAATGTGGCCGTGCAGCAACCGGAATGCGAGCTATGTAATCTTCAACAGTTACCGGCTTAGCAAGTGGATCAGCCTCAAGCTTATACGACTGGGCAAGCATCTGTCGCAAAATACTTAAATCAATATCTGTTAATCTTTTTATGTAAAGACACGAGACACTGGCTTTGTATACACCGAGCTTCTCAAGCAACTGTGAGTAACAGTCGAAGCCCTCGGCAAAATATATAGTTATTGCCGCTTTTCGTGGACTAAAACCAAGTAGTGGCATGTCTCCTTCACGACCAGTTTCGTATTTATAATGCTTTGTTCCAAAGCCGATAATACTTGGACCCCACATAACTGGTTCAAGACCAGAAATGGTACGCATAATATCTATGAGAGCTTGGGTATCTTTTCGACGACCTTCTTCTATAGTTGCTAGATACGTATCTACAGAAACGTTTGTTGGGTTTGTTTTGTTATCAGGCATAGTTCTAGTATACAACTTCACAAACAAGCTATGCCGGGTACGTCACTGTTGACCTATTAGTGCACTACGCTACTATAAATATATGTTGAAAAAAGAACCTTCAAGTGGTGTTGTACATGTATTACCGAAAGACCTAAGGAGTGCACTTATTTCTAAAAAAGAAGTACAAGCTGCATGGGAAGATATTACTCCTTTAGCTAGAAATGAATTTATCTGCTGGGTCGAAAATGCTAAGCTAATTGAGACAAGAAAGCGCCGCGTTCGCAGAACCTGTGAAGAACTTACTGAAGGAAAACGCCGACCGTGTTGTTGGGCCGGCTGTGTTCACAGAAAAAAGTAACCTGAATCTAAAACATATATTTTATACAAGTGTAGCAGCAAAGATCTGCCAAGCAAGAGCTGACTTAGCCACAAAGCTAAGAATAATGTAGGCTTTTTCGCCCCTAAGATAATCTGCCCATTTACCTTCTCCGCGGTACTGCTTGTATTGAACGTAAGCAAAGCAGTTAAAGAACAAGAACAAAGAAGCAACAATACCATAAACAAAACCGGGAGCGGAGGTACCAGATGGACCGTTCGGGGTCAATAACTGAACTAAAACAATAACCCAAGGTACAACACCGGCAATACAGCCAAATACAAACGGCAACCATTCTCCGTCTCTAGGTTTAGCAAACTTTTCTTGTAGCCAACCAAATAAAATCATAGAAAGGTTAACGCCAAATATTGCCAGAAGCGCAGAATATTCACTAATTCCATTAAGTTGAGCAATTAAAAAGATCATGACCGAAGAACTAATCGAATATTCCACCCATCTGAAAATGTTCTGGTTCTTTTGCAAGCCCTTTTTATATCTTGGGAAGAATCTTGCTGAAGCTACCAAAAAGTGGAACAATGCCGAAAGCCCCATAAATAGTGCAATCGTGTAACTCACATTATTACTAAATAACAGAACTGGGTCGGCAAACGTTGAACCCGGAGGGCCTGTCATATAGGTGGCCGTAACCGGTAAAGAAAATTCATTAGAAAGGGCTAATATTATTAACATTGAAACTAGGTGAAAAAACCCAGCTACAATATTCCAGGAACGTAACCGATCAAAAGTTGCATTAGATATAGTACTCATGCTTTTACAATATCATGTTTTTTACAAATCTTATTCCAGAATCAAGTAATTAAAGAAGAGACGCAACGAGCGTCTCTTCTAGTACCGGGGAAGACTTGCACCAACAGATGTGATCTACTAACTAACAAACTGTCTTCTAACAACTAACTTACTAACTCGAATGATCACATGTATCGAACTAAGTGCTGTATCACTTGGTCTTCCAAGTAAAAATATATCAAAGCAAAAATACACTGTCAATACTTAGTTCACTGTGTTGGTAACGTGCTCTGCAAGGGTTTTTTCATCACTAAGCGAGGACCAAAATTGTCTAGCCCAAGTTCAACCTCGTGCTGGCGTAAAGATTCAAGTTCAGCAGTTAGCTCGTTGACCATTTTAAAACCGTGCTTTTCATAAAATGGAGCGTTCCAAGGAATATTCTGATACGTTACGAGTGTTATCGCCGAGTAACCCTGTCGAGCTGCCCAAACGCACGTTTCTTCAAGAAGCTTACCCCCAATCCCATTTCCTGCTAGTTCAGGAGTAACCGAAAGTTGTTCAAGGTGAGCATTGCCACCAAGCTCTTCGATGCGTGCAAATCCAACTGGCGGTCTACCGGTAACAATTATAGCCTTCGCATTTTTGAGCTCCGCGGCTGATGCGGCTGCAGGCAAATCATTGAAACCCACTTGGCTAAAAAGTGAATCTGCGGCTGTTTCGATTGCAGGCAATATATCAATCTCGTGTTCTGTTGCTAAATGCATTTCAAATTGCTCAAGATTTATCGATTCACTCATTAACTTAACAATGCCTTCGGTTGCTTAATTATCAGCTGGTAGCTCATAGTTATATTTCTATTTCTGAAAAGTTGTTTACCACTGTATTTGCCGCGCTTAAGTCAATCGTTTCAGCATTACCCTCACGCAACCCTACAACGTATGCACCGGCTGTCTTTGCGGCTAAGGCACCGTTTTTAGCATCTTCGAAAATGATACAATTTCCAGCAGGTATGCCAATGCGTTCAATAGCTATAAGATATCCCTGTGGGTCGGGTTTATGTTTAGTTATGTCTTCCTCTCCAACAATAAAATCAAATACATTCTGCCAATTATGATTTTTCAACACCGTTTCTATCTGCCTTGTTTTACTAGCAGAAACAATAGCCATTTTGTAACCTTTTAGTTTTGCTTGTTTTAGAAAATATTCTACTCCTGTTAGCGCAGGTGCTTTTATTAAATTAGTAACATACCTTTCGAAAAATTCTTTTAGAAACTCTTCGGATTTAATATTAAGATTGTGCCGTTTAGTAAAGTCACTTAGCACCACACTTTCATCTTGGTATTTGCCAATTCTTTTCCAAGCTTGCACAAAAATACTATGTTCTTCGTTGCTTGGCTCTACACCATATTTTTTAGCAAGCTCGGTGAAGGTTGCAGGGCCAACAGGCTCACTATTAACAAGCGTTCCGTCCATATCGAATATAAACGCCTTGAACGAAACTTCTATTTTCATCATTTAACACCGATCATTAAACTGATAATTGTAAAAGTGGCTATAAGTGACAGGATTACGTTCAGTACTGCGGGTTGATACGCCTTTTTTGCGAAAGAAATTAGAGCAAGTGCTATGCCGCCTGTGAGATTCAAAATCTGGAAAGCGTAGCTCCTGCCATCTATGGCACCGGCACTAACCAATGCGAACCCAACTATAAATGCCAATGGACCATACCAACCAATAAATTCAACTATATTTGACTTATTAATCTTCATGGGTTGATTATATCAATTATTTTATCTACAGTTTCGTTAATGTTGATATCCGAATTTTGGTTATAAATAGAAGTCACGCAATGATATACTCCTTTTGATATATGAACTCAGCCAAAGCCACCTTACACATCAATCCGAAAGTATTGCTAGCAATATATCTCGTGATGCCACTTTCGTTGCTGTTTGTTGCAATTGACTCTATATTTCTAAACAGCTCAATAAAACAAAACCTTCCCCTAGACCCTCGCGTGTATGTATGGTTTGTTCTCATTTTTATGGTCCCTCACATCGTGGCCAGTTTTTTCAGTTTTGCCGACAAAGAGTACTTCAAGCACTATGCAAACAAGCTGCTTAGAGGAGCACAAATAGCTGCGGTATTAGGGCTCTTTATACCGGCGTTCACGGGTGCAACAATTATTCCTATCATTATATTTGCAACATACACAATGATTCATGTTTTTATGCAACAAAGCGGTATCTCTAAATCACTTATGAGAAATGCTATACCCAGCCATAAATATTGGCAACTGATTGGCATATCTCTTGCTATAGCCATCTATACATATCTTCTCGTTCCAGTTGAGGGATTTCAAGAAACGGTTACAAGCTCGGAATTAATAGTAGTCGGCGTTATCATTTCCGTTCTTCTGTATAGCATGTTAGCGATACCTATAGTTAGGAGCTCAAGAACGAAACTGGGTAAAGTCTATTTTTTGAGTAGTCACTTCATCCCACTTATGGGTGTATTCTATATTACGACCGGCTATCCAATATTGGCTCTTATTGTACCCAGAGTCATTCATGATTTAACAGCCTTTACATTTTACATAACGCACGACAGCAATCGCTATAAAGAAGCGCCAACTAACTATATCTATAGACTAACGTCCAGACTTAAAGTACCCATCTTCATTGCTAATCCAGCGATTTCCATTTTAGCGGCTTACATGATTGTTCAGTTTAACTCCGCGACGGTAACCGTCATATTAACTTGTGTATTTTTTCTTCATTACTACACAGAATCATTTATGTGGAAAAAAGATACGCTACACCGTATGCATATAAATTACACTTCTTATAAGTAACGGGCCACAACCGATAGATATGTAAACTTTTGGGTTAATCTTGTACAATACTGACAAATGAACGACGAAAACGAATCACAAAAACCAAGTACTCTTGAAGGCTATGATCAGCAAGCTTCACAACCGCAGAGTCAAACCACAGAACAACATAGTACGGAATCCACTCAAACATCAGTACCTCAAGCGCAGCAGATTAACTCTGCACAAAATTATTCAGCACAATCCAATACAGAGGATAATCTTCCTCAAAAAAAACCACTGAGTAGGTCGATGGTCCGTTTTCTTAGGTTTCTGGTTATTGGTAGCGGGCTTTTTGGTGTATTTATTGTTGGACTTGGGATATCATTTTCAGCCTGTTTTACTATAAAAGGCCCACCCCCGCCTGAGTGTGCCCCAATTTCGTTTGTGTCACTGATTTTAATGCCAGGGGCATCATTACTTTTTCTTATTCCGCTAGCAAAAAAAATCAAATAACTACGGAGTAGACTCTAGCACCGTTGAGACCAGCTTATCGACGCCTAGATCGTTGAGGTGATAGCCGTCGACAGCTTCTAGTTTCTTATATTCTTTTCTCCCAATATACGTTGAGTAAAAATCTATGTAATCATAGTTTGCATATGTATCTTCTAGTTTTAGTCCGGATTGCCTAATTATGCTTGCTCTAGCATTATAAACATCCTTTAAAATCCAGGGGCTTAGACTCACATTGTCAAATCTCCCGGTCGTTATCAGTACTACTTTATCTGCATGCTGCGATGCCTTGCTGATAATATAATCTAAGCTGCCGGCTGAATTAAAAATATTAAAGTGGATTCGCATAATATCATTTCCGCCTACTATGATATATATCTTATCGTACCTAGCTGTCAGCTTACTATCTATGGTGTTTTTTAAACTAACGATGGTTTCTCCGATTTTTGCCTGATTAGAGACAGCCAATCCACTATGCTTTTGAGCTATTTTTCCAGCAAATGACACTTCTGGGGTGCTTGCTCCAACGCCGAATGCCAGACTATCTCCAAGAATTAATATATCGTTTTTTCCCTTGTTTACACGCTCAAACTTTATTGTAGACAGCGACATGTCAGCACCAGCACCAGCTAAGCGATAGATCCGGAATGCTTCATAACCAAGATAAGTACAAGTAGCCAGCATAAAAAATATACCGCCTACATATACTATGTAGCGTTTCATAATTGGATTATCTCACAAAATAACGACTTTTTGTTTATGCAAACCAACCTGTATTGTGAGCTACGGCTTTTCGTAAATTTAACCGTCAATTATTGTAATATACCACTAAAGCAACTCCTTGGGGTGTAGGTCTAGAAAATTGCTCTGCTAGGCATATTCGCTGGTGACTGTGACTAATGACCAAACTTGCAACCCCCTGTCGCCAAGGCCCCCTGTTGCCTAGATCCAAGTCCGCCACTACAGTAAAAAGCAGTGAGCCCGAAATGACTCATCTTTTCTTCGCTCCGGCGGCTGAATAAAGCTCGGTCGTCGCTTTTCGAAGTAAACTTCTGCACGCTCAAACCTGTACGAACCGCGACCTGCAAATTAACCCTGCCCGCCTACTGGCGAACTACGTGATTAAAATTATCTTTCCTGGCTCCGACGGCTGGATTCGAACCAGCGACCTAAACGTTAACAGCGTCCCGCTCTACCGCTGAGCTACGTCGGACCAATGCCAGGAAAGGTAATTTTAATGAATCGTATATTACTGTGTGATGTACTTATTCTCTAGAATACAGAGGTTATTCTACCTTTTTTCAACACATCTGTAAACAGCTATCTTTGCGCACTTACTGAACAAAATTTATACATCGTTGTGTTGTTGGTGTGACAGATGTACAATTCATAACGTACTAAAGACGGACTAACTATGATTACACCCAAACCATTCAAGCATCCAGACGTTGACGAATACATTGGCAATACCGGAGCCCTTATTGAGCTTTCGCGCCGTATGAAAGACGGTTTTTATATTTTTGATCAGAAAACCTTAGTCACAATGTATGCAAACCGAAGCATACTTAATGTACTGGGCTACAGTATCGCAAGAATAAAAGGTTTGGGTGAAGAATGGACTAAAGAGGTTGTTCACCCTGAAGACTTTGCAATCCTTTCTCGACATATTGCCCACTATGCTCACTTGAAACCAGGTCAAAAAACGCGCGTAGTCTACAGAGTCAAAGAAGCTGACGGCACATACAAAGTCGTAGAGACGACAGCGCTAGTTATTGACGCAGATGAAGGAAACCTAATTATGGGTGTTTCGCGAATTATCGACAGCAAGGAGCCCGAACGGCTTGTTGCGCGCAGTAATCAAGCTGATCACAGATGCACAAACTGCGATAAACTACTGGGTAAAGATGGAGTTCTAGAAAAATCTTTTGAGGTAAAATGTGCCCGATGCGGTAAATATAATACAATCTCTAGTTCGTAAATATCCTATATTTCATCTATTAAGCTATTTCTTTTTGCCACATTAACATCTATAATCGTAACCATAAGGTTTATTATACGAAGATCTCTAGAATCTCATAAACCGAACTGATGTAATGAGGATATGGAGATCAATGCTATCTAAGCTACTCGGTGAGATTCAGGGTTTTGTTGGAGTGGTGCTACTAGCTGTAGCTCGTTTTTTGCGAATCGCTTCGAAAACATTGCATCGACAGGGTAAAAAGATGTATCGCAAGACTCATCACCACGTAGCACGTCGCCCGCACGAACACCTAATGTCTCGTAGCGATACTTATGCCCGCTGGCATAACTGGGATCATCATCAAAAAGTCCACTTTGCAACGCTTGGTATATATATAGTAGTCATCGTCACCTCTCTAGTATTCAGCTATCGAAACGTACTGGCTGTTTCGAACTTAATTGAAAACTGGAACTTCGCTGACACAAACGACTACACTTTTGACGCCAGTGCAGTTGAACAAGACGGTACTTCGGCACGACTTAAAGCCCAAAACTACGCAACTGACGCCAATACTATGGCGCTCTACCACCTAGATGAAACGAGTGGCACAAATGCAGCAGACGCCTCTTCGAACGCCAACGAAGCAACACTACAAGCAGAAAGTTGGAATACTGGAAACTTAAACAATGCAGCCAGCCTCAATGGGTCTAGCAACTTCCTGTCTAGCCTAGATAGCGCAAGTCTTTCATTATCAGGTTCTCACACCATAGAAGGCTGGACTAAATTTAACAGCACATTCAACACCGATGATTCACAAGACCACGGAATAGTAGATAAGGGGTCATATCGTCTTTACTACGACCGCACCTCTGGAAAAATTAACTACGAAATTGCGAACGCTTCGGCTACAAGCTGGACTAAACAGGCGGGCGGAGACACAAATAGTAGCTGGGATTTTGATGGAAAAACAATTGTTCGCTCAACAATCATACATAGTTCAAACACCTATGTAGGTCTTGGTCTAGGCACGGGTGATGCCGAAGTATGGAAGTGGAACGGATCAACTTGGTCGCAAATTGGTGGTGACGGCATGAACGGTAGCTGGGCGGACCAACAATTTGAAGACGTTCATACACTTGCCACAAATGGCGACACTCTGTACGCCGGCCTAGGTACAAATGCGGCTGGCGATGCCGAAGTATGGAGTTGTGACCTTACCGAAAACTGTAGCGACTGGACCAAGATTGGCGGAGACGGACTGAATAGTGGCTGGGCAATCAATACGTACGAAGCAGTTACCGCGATGACTGTTTTCGGCGGGAATGTCTACGCCGGGGTTGGCGTTTCTGCAAACGACGCCGAAGTATGGCGCTGGAACGGTACAACTTGGGCTAAGATTGGTGGAGATAGCCTGGCGAGTGGCTGGACAACCAACTTCGAAACAGTTAGATCGCTAACAAATGATGGAACTAATCTCTACGCCGGGCTTGGTGATAGCGCACAAGACGGTGAAGTATGGAGCTATAACGGTACTACCTGGACACGTATTGGCGGAGACGGTGTTAATTCAAGCTGGTCGGCGGCCAGTAATATCGAACAGGTTCTGAGTCTTACCTACTTTGGTGGCAACCTCTACGCTGGGCTTGGACTCACTGCAGGTGATGGCGACGTTTGGCGCTACAACGGCACTTCGTGGGCGCAAATCGGTGGAGATGGCTTAAATAGCGGCTGGGCCGCCAGTACATATGAAGTTGTTCCGGCATTGACTAATGACGGGACTAACCTGTACGCCGGCGTAGGAAACGGTAATGGTGAAGGTGAAGTATACCGATGGAATGGCTCGGCTTGGACAAAGATTGGCGGAGACGGTCTAAACAGTAGCTTTTCGACTAATCAGGGTGACGGCGTTTACGCATTGGAATACAGTGGCAGCACGCTCTACGCCGGACTTTATGACGCCGCCGGCAACGGTACAATCTGGACATACAGCGAATCTACTTGGGACTGGCTAGGCGGTGGATACGTCAACGCAAGCTGGGGTGGTTATAATTTACAGAGTGTTGAATCAACAGCAACACATAACGAGAAATTATATGCAGGAACTGGTGTTACTGTTGCAGGCAACGCACTAGTGTGGGAATTTAACGGCACGAGCTGGCGTATTATTGGTGGCCAAGGAATACGTGGCAGTTGGGCGCCAGATACATTCGAAAACGTCTACACCCTTCAGAGTTACAAAGGCGAACTCTACGCAGGGCTTGGAACCACCGCCAACGACGCCGAGGTATGGAAGTATAACGGTAGTAGTTGGACAAAGATTGGTGGTGATAGCCTCAATAGCGGCTGGGCAACCAACTTCGAAGCGGTCAATGTTATGGCAGTTTGGGGCGGAGATCTCTATGCTGGGCTGGGAATCTCAGCCCAAGACGGAGAAGTCTGGCGCTACAATGGAACCAGCTGGACCAAAGTCGGTGGTGACGGAGTAAATTCAAGCTGGTCAACGGCCAACAATATTGAATCTGTTCTTTCCATGACACTCTATAATGGCAACCTGTACGCCGGCCTCGGTTCTAGCGCAGGCGATGCTGACATATGGCGCTTTAACGGTACCTCCTGGACACAGATCGGTGGCGATGGCCTGGGTAGTAGCTGGTCGGCTACATATGAAGAAGTTTATATCATGAGGGTATACAACAACCAACTAATTGTCGGTCTGGGCAATAGCACTGATGATGCTGAAGTATGGTCTTATGACGGAACTACTTGGACAAAGATTGGTGGAGACGATGTTAACGGCGGTTGGACGAACGGTACATATGAGCGAGTCCGCAGTATGGCAATTTACAACGGTAAGTTATACGTTGGTATTGGTGATACCGCTGGTGATGGCGAAGTTTGGGAATGGAACGGAAGTAGCTGGACCCAAATTGGTGGTGACGGTCTTAACTCTGGCTGGAGCAGTACAATTGAATATGTCAGCTCATTAATAGACTACAAGGGGAAACTATACGCCGGCACCGGTTTCACCGCCAATGCCGATGCTGCAATGTATAGTTATGGCAATAACGCCTTCCTTTCAAGTACTCAAAGTTCACAGGATACAAACTGGCACCACATTGCAGCAACCTACAACGGATCCACTATGAAGCTTTACATTGACGGCACTGAAGACGCCTCAACCGCTGCATCACTCACAATTCCCGACAACAGCTCACCGCTTCTAATTGGCTCTACCTACGGTAGTGGAGGTCGTGGGGAGACTCAGGGATACTTTAATGGCCTACTAGACGAAGTTCGTATTAGCAACTCTGCTAGAACTACCTTCACAACAAAGCCCTACACAACCAGCAAACAACTGCTGACACTAAATGATCCGGCATATACCACGGGTGTAGAAACTATTGACACCTTTGCAGTGAATGAAACATTGAATGGCGGTGTAATAGAATATCGAATCTCGAACGATGACGGCGCAAACTGGAAGTTCTGGGACGGCGATTCGTGGGAAAACGCCACCACAGTAAACGACAGCTCGACCGCTACTGAAATTAACGACAACATTGCCTCGTTACCAGTTACCTTTAATGGTGTTCGCTGGCAAGCAGTAATAAGTAGTAACGGAAACCAGCGGGTCGCACTAAACACCGTAACTATTGAGGCAACCTCTGATACCGTAGATCCATCTACTAATGCAAGTAGTATTCTTGCTTACAAAGCAAACGGTGGTTCACAAATTACAAGTAATGCCTGGACTAACGGTAGCTCACCGTACTTTAGTTGGACCGCTGGAGCTGATGCTAATTCCGGTATACTTGGCTACTGCTTGTATCTTGGTCAAGACAACAGTGCTGATCCTGCAACCACTAAGGGGCTACTTGGAACGAGCCCGGTAGATAGTGGTGGTGCCTGTCAGTTTGCCGTTTCTGGCACCTCAATCGATCTTTCAACAAGTGGCTATCTTGGTAGCGCACTAAGTTCTTCGAACACCCCTTACTACTTACTTGTTCGAGCTATTGACCGTGCAGGAAATATGTTTAATAGTTCAGAAACATTCCAGTTTAGATTTGACAACACTGCCCCAAGTAATCCAGGTTTTATTACTGCTCCATCCGGCTTTATTAACACTAAAGAAGCAACTCTTACCTGGGCAACAACTGGTGGGCAGGCGGCTGGTGACGCAAACTCTGGGGTTGATGGCCTACAGTATAAAATTAACAATACAACTTGGTATGGCGACAGTCACACTGGCACTGGCGATACCAGTGACCTGCTTACAAATGATGGTTCATACCAAACTATTCCAACTCCAGATCATGGCAACATTATTGAAGGTATTAACACCGTCTACTTTAGAACGTGGGATCAAGCCGGAAATGTTACAACTTCATATGTAACCGCGGCTCTCAAGGTTAACACTAACGGCGCTCCTTCTGAACCACTTAACCTTTCGGCATCGCCATCAACCAATACCGCGAACTCATTTGCCTTCTCGTGGGATCTTCCAAATACATACGTTGGCGACGCTAACAACTTAAGCTATTGCTACACAGTTAATGCACTGCCTAATATCTCTAACTGTTCGTACACCACAACAAAGGTACTCAGCTCTGGCCCTTACGCAACTCAGCCAGGCGAAAACATTCTCTATGTTGTGGCTAGAGACGAATCTAGCAACATTAACTACGCCAACTACTCTAGCGTTTCCTTTACCGCCAACACACCTTCGCCCGGTATTGCTACCAATGTAGATATTGTAGATGTTTCTATTAAATCAACTTCAAATTGGCGACTAGCACTCACATGGGAACCCCCATTAGACACAGGTGCCGGCGTAAGTAATTACAAAATATACCGTTCTACTAACAACGCTACGTTCACGTTTGTCGGTAGCAGTACCAGCACAACTTATATTGATGCGAATCTTTCACAGCAAACATATTATTACTATGTTCGAGCCTGCGACACAACCAACAACTGTAGTGCAAACAGCAGTACTGTATCGCTACTACCTACAGGTAAATTTACCAACCCCGCCTCACTGACCAGTGATCCGGATGCCAACAACATTACTACTAAACGCGCACGTATTACCTGGACAACCGACCGAGCCAGCGATTCTAAGGTAGCAATTGGCACAAAGAGCGGACAGTACAGTCCTTCGGAAGTTGGAAGCTCAGACCAAGTTACATCACACGCAATTGATCTAGATAACCTCAGCGCAGGTACAACCTACTATTACGTTGTGAAGTGGACCGATGAAGACGGCAACACTGGCACCAGCCAAGAATTTACCTTTACTACCAGCCCGGCACCACTGTTTAAAGAAGTTGAAACTACAAAAGTTGGTCTTAGCACTGCAATTGTTAGCTTTACTACCAAAGGCGCCACGCGCATTAGCCTATTTTATGGCACCAGCGAATCGTTTGGTGGCGTTCAAAGCATTAACACTTCGGTAGCAGAATCACGCTATAGCATAGAAATGACGGGGCTAAGCGACGGTACGAAATACTACTACGCCCTTTCGGCTTTCGATAGCGAAAACAATGAATATCAAAGTAACATATTTTCGTTCACAACACCCCCAAGACCGCGCATCAACAATCTTCGATTCCAACCAGTAGCTGGTGAACCAACAAGTACCCAAGAAATTACCTGGGCTACCAACGTGCCTTCAACCTCTACAATCACCTACGGTGTTGTTGGGTCAAATGGTATAGACGTGCAAGATTCGCTGCTAAAAACTGACCACAAAATAGTCATTCGGGGCCTCCAAGACGACAGTCGGTACTTTATTATTGCCCAAAGCCGAGACGCCGACGGTAACCTTGCGGTTTCAGATAGACAAGAATTTAAAACCGCTCTTGATACCCGCCCACCACAAGTGGGAGAAATCTCAATTGAACAATCCATTCGAGGCACGGGTGCTGAAGCACGTGGTCAAATTATTGTTTCATGGAAGACCGACGAACCCTCCACAAGCCAGGTAGGCTACGCTGAAGGGTCAGACGCAACCGTTTTTAACAACCGCTCAACCGAAGATACTCAGCTAACCACCGAACATATTGTTGTAATCTCCGACCTACCAACTTCACGGGTATACAGTATTCAGCCAATCTCGCGAGACAAAGCCGGAAACCCAGGAACCGGGACACCGGAATCGGCCATTATTGGTCGAGCCAGCGAAAGTGTTTTAACGGTGATATTCAACACCCTGCAGAAAGTATTTGGGTTATAGTTATGGATCTTAATAAAAAGAGTATTGTTTCACTCAAAAACGTAGACCAGTCTTTTTTGGTCGGCGAAGAAAAGATTGATGTACTTCACGACATCAGCTTCGACCTTCAGCCAAATACTTTCAACATTATTTACGGACCTTCTGGTTCTGGTAAATCGACTCTGCTAAACATTCTTTCGGGACTTCAGCGCCCGAGTGGCGGAACGGTTGTTTTTGGAGGCAGTCACCTGTATGAGCTTAGTCCAAATGAACTCGCCGCTTTTAGGGCAAACCAGATTGGTATTGTTTACCAGCAGAATTACTGGGTCAAGAGTCTTACTGTGCTTGAAAACGTTTCTATTCCAATGTACTTTTTAGGTTACTCCCGTGCCAATGCTACTAAAATTGCCATTCAAGCTCTCGAACAGGTTGGCATGGGCGCTTACACCAAAAAGAGCCCTGCTATGCTATCTGGTGGTGAGCAACAGCGTATTGCCATGGCCAGAGCAATTGTGAATAATCCGCTGTTTATTATTGCCGACGAACCGACCGGCAGTCTAGATAGTAAAAATGGTGATATGATTATGAACCTTCTACAGGAATGCCAAACCACCCTAAAGCGTACAATTATTCTGGTTACACACAACATGGAATATTTACCCCTAGCCGACAAACTACTACATATAGAAGATGGCCACGTACAAGAACAGCGCGACGGTAGCATTAAGGCTACGGCCGATGAGCTGCTCGCCCAAATGAAAGAACGTATAGACAGATTGGCTAAAGCTAAAGATCATGGAGCACCCCGTGTTAAAAAAATCCAGTAGTCCTACTCCGCCAATTACGCCAGCCAAGCTCGCTCAACCAGCGCCAGCACCACGCTCTATTCAACAACGCCCCAGTATGGCAGAGAGTGGGCAATCCAGAAAACGATTCCGTGCCATACAACTTCGTATAGTTTTTTATATGGCAATGCGTAATATTACTTCTAAAAAACTGCGCTCGTTTCTAACAGTATTCGGTGTGGTTATTGGTATTGGTTCAATCTTCTTCTTGCTTTCATTTGGTATCGGAATTCAAGACCTTGTAACTAAGCAAGTTATTGGCGACAAGTCGCTAAAAGCGCTCGAAGTCAGTTCACCCAATTCGCGAATCCTGCAACTCGACGACAACGCCATTAACAGAATTCGCCGCTATCCCAACGTAGACAAAGTTGGCCTGCAGTATTCGTTCCCCGGAAGCCTGGCGCTCAATGGTGGTGAAGTTGATGCTGTGGTTTACGGTATAAACCAAGACTACCAGTCAACAACCAGCTTTACAATAAAAAAGGGTAGGTTACTTAAAGATGACGATGCCAGAAGTCTGGTTGTTAACATCTCTGCACTTAAATCTATTGGTATTGAAAACGTTGATGAAGCAATTAACAAGCAAGTTAAGTTGACTATTCCGTTCCAGAAAGTGAAAGCTAATAAGACTGAAATATCTGATGTCTTTACCATTGTTGGTGTCATAGAATCTGGTGCTGGAAGCGAAATCTTTACTATAGATGACATCTTCACTTCGGCAGGAGTTCCAAACTATCAGCAAGTAAAGGTTATTTCTAACAGCACAAAGAGTATCCCTGATCTTCGTAAGCAAATTGAAAGTAACGGCTTCCAGACCACGTCTCTGGTCGACACGCTTGATGAAATTAATAAGATCTTTAAATTCTTTAATGTTATTTTAGTTAGCTTTGGTTCAATCGGTATGATCGTAGCTGTGCTGGGCATGTTTAATACTTTAACCATTTCGTTGCTTGAAAGAACTAAAGAAATTGGATTGATGATAGCCCTGGGTGGTAGGCGCTCTGATATGCGTAAGTTATTTATTTTCGAAGCACTCCTGCTTTCATTTTCAGGTGCGGTTATTGGTGTAATACTGGCGATACTTGGTGGCACAGCAGTTAATACCTACTTGAATTCTGGCGCTCGCGGTAGAGGCGTAACCACAGACTTCAGTGTATTTGCCTACCCAGCCTGGGCTATTGCGGTTATTGTTGGATTCACCGTCTTCGTCGGCTTGTTGGTGGTCTACTTCCCGGCAAGAAGAGCGGAAAAAATTAACCCGATCGATGCACTTAGAAGAGAATAGTTAAGCTTCGAGTTCTCGAATACGAGCTTTAAAGGCAACTGCTGCACCATCAAATTCAAGCACAGAAAGAGCTGCAACCAGCATGTAAAGTTTGTCGATATCTTTCTGTTGAATCTTCGCTGACTTTTCTACAGCCTGAAACTTTGTTTCAATAATATCAATTAGCCACTTTTCATTACTTGCCGTAAATTTAACTTGCGGCGTACTACTAGACCCACTTGTTTGCTTAACCACTTCAAGCGAACGTGCGCTATGATCACGCTTGGTTAAATGACCGCGAGTTATCAGGTTGTTGATGTGAACAGCAACCGTGGCGACCGAGCTATAGTTGCAGCCATTCATAATTTCGCGGTAGCTTGGACCGTAGCCGTGTTCAGCAACAAAACGCTCTATATAATTAAGAAGCTCTTGTTGCTTTTTGGTTGGCCGGACGCTCATTACTTACGCCTCCGCACGGTTCGGCGGCCCTTCTTACGGGTTGGAGTATGGGCAAATACCCAGTATTTGTACCACATAAAGTTCCATATTGTGAAGAACCCGGCAGAAGCAAACTGCCCGAGGTATGGTGAAATGCCTATATCTTTGAGACCAGACACAATCAGGTAGTCAATTCCAAAGTTTACAATAGTGATAATAATATAGCGTGTTGTGCGACGACGATCATATTGAATACGGGCTTTGCCCTTTTTGAATACCCACTGGTCTTCCAAAACGTAATTAACAGTAAGACCAATTAGGTTGGCTAGTTGTTTGGCTATGAACAGTGGCCAGTGAAGCAACCCATCGAAGATCGCGAAGGCCAGGTAGCCACTCCAAAAGAAGGCACCACCGGCAACCATGTATTCAAAAAACTGTTTTGTAAGTGGTGTGCCTGTTTTATGTCTGACCATTTTTAATTCCTGTCTAGTAGTATAGCTTATGTTAAACTTTAATGGTATGAATATAAAACCCGTTAGAAAAGCTGTGATCGCCGCCGCAGGTTTTGGTACTCGCTTTTTACCCCAAACCAAAGCTATGCCAAAAGAAATGCTTCCAATAGTCGATAAGCCTGTTATTCAATATGTGGTCGAGGCATTAGTTGCCGCTGGAATCGAAGATATAATTATAGTTACCGGCTATCATAAGCGTGCTATTGAAGATCACTTCGACGAAATTAGTGCAGACCTGCTCGCCAATCTTCAGCAATCCGGCAAAGAAGCAATCTTGAAGAATACTAGAGACATTGCCAACCTGGCAAACTTTGCATATGTTAGACAAAAAGGACCGTACAGCAACGCTACGCCCATAATGAACGCCCGACATCTGATTGGCGATGAACCTTTTATTTATACTTACGCTGATGATCTTATTGAAGCAAGTCCCAATCATTTTAAACAACTAATAGATGTTTACGACGTAACAAGCTCAAGTGTTTTACCATGTCTAGAAATCAGTTCGGAAGAAGAATATAAACGATACGGCGTGATCGGTGGAGATATAGTAAAAAATGGATTAGTAAAAATGACTACTATTGTTGAAAAACCCGGCAAAGCCGACGCTCCTTCAAATCTAGCCAGTGTTGGTGGCTATCTCCTTACTCCAGACGTATTTGCCTATCTTGAAAAAAGACTACTATCCAGCGACGGTAGTGAAGAATTCAGCGTTCAGCCAGCAATGCGAGACATGATTGCAGATGGAAGAGATCTCTACGGCATGAAGATAGAAAATGCCCAGTATTATGACACCGGAAACAAGCTAGAGTATCTGAAAACAGTTTTTGATTTTGCCATGAAAGACTCTGAACTAGGCGAAGCGTTTATAGAACACGTAAAAAAGAAGTTGGAGATTATATGAATATACTGGTTACTGGAGGTGCTGGCTACATAGGATCGCATACGGTAGTGGAGCTACTAGCTGCAGGTCATGACGTCGTTATAATAGACAATCTAAGTAATAGCTCGGAAGTTGTTATTGACCGTATCGAACAGATCTCCGGCAAGTGCCCTACTTTCCACAATATAGATATCTGTGATTCCTCAGCACTAAAATCGAAGTTATCAGATTATAAATTTGATGCAGTAATACACTTTGCTGCCTTAAAATCAGTTGAGGAATCAGTTAACAAACCTTTACAATATTACGAAAACAATGTCGGTGGTTTACTTTCACTCCTGGATTACGTTGATTCGACTTCAATAAAAAAGATAGTGTTCAGCTCTTCAGCAACAGTATATGGTGAACCCGAAAAAGTCCCAATTAAAGAAAGTTATCGAATCAGTATTGGTATTACAAATCCGTATGGTCAAACCAAGGTAATGTGCGAGCAAATTTTGAAAGACTTAACATATGCCAAACCAGAAATTGCAGTTACTCTGCTCAGGTACTTCAACCCAATTGGAGCACACCAAAGTGGGCTAATTGGTGAAGATCCGAACGACACCCCCAACAATCTACTGCCCTATGTGAGTCAAGTTGCAGTAGGTAAGCTTAAAAAAGTTCAGGTCTTTGGAAATGATTACGACACCAAAGATGGAACTGGGGTGAGAGACTATATCCACGTTGTAGACCTTGCGAAAGGACACTTGGCAGCTTTGTTGCATTCTCCATTACCTGGCCAGCCAGACATTTATAACCTTGGGACTGGTACTGGCTATAGCGTTTTCGAAATTATTAACGAATTCTCCCATGCTTCGGGCATCAAGGTACCGTACGAAATATCACCTAGAAGATCTGGAGACATCGCAACTTGCTACGCAGATCCAAGCAAGGCTAAGCGGGATCTCAACTGGATCGCGGAAAAAACACTCAGTCAGATGTGTGAAGACGCTTGGCGTTGGCAGTCTTCGAACCCAAGTGGCTATACGCACCAATAAGCAGGCCTGTCATACCCCACCAAACATAAGAGATCGAGTCATCGGCCCAAGTATGAAGAAAGAGACTTATAATAGTCACACCCGCGAAAGAGCAGACTAAAACAATTGCGAGTGAATCTTTCGTTTTATAGGAAAAAAGGCGACTAGTGGTGATGTAGGTAATCCAGATAAATAACGCTAACCCAGCAATACCTGTCTCTTGTGTTATTTGTATGAAATAGTTTTCGGCAATTTGAGAGCCTTTTGGATTATGTAGCGACGCAGGGCCTGCGCATCCAGGACCACATCCAACAAATTTTTCATCTCTTATATTCTTTAATCCGGCTACCATCGCCCCTATATGACCTTCGTTTGATGTTGAAACACCGCCTTTATCTGGAACATCGTGTAATATCACGGTCTGAAAATAATTAGTATCCTTTAAGGCAAATCCCAGTACTACAATTATACTTAATATTATCGTGGCTGATATAGCTAACGTGCTCCTGTATTTTGGTTTCAGACTCAAAAATGCCATCAACAGTAGTGCAACAAAAAAACCTAACCATGCACTCCTGGAGTGGGTTCCATACAGGGCTATCGCACCAACTAGCATGCAAAGACCAGGCAAAACCATTTTCTTCAAACTGCTCGAGTTACGATCCTTAAACCATAGCTTAGTAACTCTCATGAAGTGGAATGAAAAGAATAATAGTGGTACTAATAAATATGCGCCCAAATTATTTGGTCCGCGAGTCGTCGAAGCAACACGAATCGAACTCATATCACTGTCAATTGTAAACTGTGCTGGGATTGGCTTTCCGTTATAGCCAACGTGACTTAGAATGTCACCAGGGAGGATAGTCATCTGCAACACGGCAAAAATGGCTACCGTGAAACCTACGTACATAATAAGTTTTGGGATACGATGCAAAATTCTTGCTCTCAATATAAATCCTAGTACAAATGCTATTGTGAAAAAAACTAAAAATCTCAAATTTAGCATGGTTCCTGCCACAGCCGATCTAAAATCTGAAGCCCTTGTTGCGACAAGCAATAAATGTAGTGCTGAATAAAGACCAATGGCCCAAAAAAGCTTGTCTTTTTTAATTACTAAGCACAGGTCCCTGTCTTTATATACATAGAAGGCAGTAAATATCGCTAGTAAAATCAGTAGTAGTTCCTTCCATACTTGCCAGATTATCTGATGTCCAAAGACGCTAGTAAGCCACATCAAAATCAAACCCTGAAAAGGGGCAAGAACCAATATAGTCAAAGCTGTGGCTAATAAAAACATACTGACTCTTTTATACTTTATGTTTTGTCCTATCTTCATTCTTTTATATATTATGAACGTTTAGGTTAAGTGGTACAATAACAACCAGTATTAATCATGAAACAAAATTTTTCTTTCATCTATAAGCTACTACTTCTGGCCGGCGATACACTGGCATTATTACTTGCCTTCACCCTCGCCTTTATACTGCGCGTTACGCTTGACCCTAGGCCGGTCGCTTCGCCTGTTGATTCGCGCACCTATATAGCACTCATAGCAACTTTATTGCCACTGTGGCTTGGAATCTTCGCCCTTTTGGGTTTGTATACAAAAAGAAACTTTGAACGGCGACCAAAAGAAGCAAGTCGGTTACTGCTTGCTTCAATTTTTGGCGTAGTTTTAATAATAACTTTTGACTACTTTTCTAACGATGTAATTCTACCGGCTAAGCTGATCCCAGTATATGCAGCCTTAATTAGCTTTGTGCTTTTATGGGCAAATAGAACCATTTTACGCTGGGCGCGGCTTTCTATGCATCGGCGTGGCTACGGTGTAGTACGTGTTATCTTAGTTGGAAATAGCGAAGCCACGTATTACTTAAGCAAGTATCTAGCAGACAACATCACTTCGGGATACCAGGTAGTTGGTGTCGTCGCAAATAAACCAAGTATTCATGAATCGCTTCATCATCTACGGTTTCATTCACTACCAAAGGCCATAGAAACCTCGAACCCCCACGCCATTATTCAAACCGACAGTGAAAATGTAACACGTGTTTACAACCAAGCAATTGAAAACCATCTTGACTATCAATTTATACCAACACACGAAGCGCTATTCACCGCCAAACATTCAGTTAAACTACTCGGCGCTTTTCCAATTATCAACGTCCACACCACGCCGCTGATTGGCTGGGGACGTTTTGTGAAACGCTTCATAGATGTTCTCTCTAGTACTATAGGTTTGATATTGCTTTCGCCGCTTATTGTACTGATTGCTCTTATAATCAAAATTACAGAACCAAAAGGCAAAGTGCTCTTTAAACAGACACGACTTTCACGATTTAATAAGCCTATCTATATTTATAAATTTCGTTCCCTCAAGCTAGCGTACAACGGCCTCAGCCCAGAAGAGGGATTTACCAAAATGAATCGCCCTGAGCTAATAAAACAATACCGTGAAAATGGTGATCAGCTTGAAGACGACCCCCGTTTTACTAAAACCGGTAACATACTACGTATCACCAGCCTAGATGAACTACCCCAGCTCATTAATGTACTAAGAGGCGACATCAGTCTTGTAGGCCCTAGAGCATTAGTACCACAAGAACTTAAAGACTATGAATTCAAAAGCCTAATTCTCAGCGTGAAATCTGGCTTAACTGGACTTGCTCAAATCTCCGGCCGGCGAGATATTAGTTTTGAAGAACGTCGCAAGCTAGATATGTACTACGTGCAAAACTGGAGTATCTGGCTTGATCTACAAATTATTCTGAGAACCATCTATATGGTTATCAGCGGCCGCGGAGCTCGTTAAACACTCCTTCGGACTAGGCGCGGAGCTTTTTTCGCACAAACCATACAAGTGGCGGAAGTGTTCCAGCGCTTAAGAGTAGTCCGGTTTTTGCTGAATATGTACCTGCCTGGGGCGCTCCTGGAACCTCAGGTTGAGGATCTGCTGGTGGTGGTGTAACTACTGGTTCACTACAATCAGGTCCATTCTGAAAGTTTGCTGTTTGCTCGTTGTCCGCCCCGTGCGTCAAACAGTATAGGTTGTTGTTATTGATTCCCGACAAGTTAATCATCAGGTTACCGTTATAAGTGAGAGCGTCAAAACGATTGTCGCTTGAAAGAATCAGATTAGGAACAGCAATATCTACCTGAGAGTTATCGTCAGTAACATTAATGAATTCAATCTGAGCCGAGGTGGGTGTGTCGTTCACCAACTCAATTACATTATCAATCGAGCCTCCATCGTCTGCACTACTTAGGAAGAACCATATTTTACCACCAGAATCTACCAATACGTCTGACTCACCAAACATGTGCTGAGAATAGTTAGCAACACCCAGTGGGTCCCACTCGCCACCAATTATATTTGATCTACCATCGGTTACTATACCGTTCATAATAAGTGTTGTACCGGTATACGTAGAGGGAACTGCATCACCCATGTAAACTTCTGTACCCGTATCGACGTCAATAATTATATCCCCGGCACCCACAATTTGTCCCAAAAGAGCTAATCCATTGTTTGGACCAGTCGGATTGCCAATTCCATTAGAACGCGGTAGGCCGGTTCCCGTAAACATAAGCTGGAATCCATTCAGGTCGATCACATCACCTGTCAATTCAAAATTATGAATCTCTATATCAACGCCCAGTGTTATGTTGGCGGAAAGATCTGAACCCGGGGTGTCAGATGTTATATTACCCATAACTATCAGGTTGCCGAAGCCGCTAAGCGGGTCGATTGTCGAAGCCCTTTCCAGTCCAGTACCAACAAAGTGGATACTGTTTACTGTTAGGTCCATATCTACAGATGATGCGCAGCTCCAGCCGCCAACGCAGTTTAATACAATGTCATCGCCGTTAACTGGTACGGCGTCACCATCCCAGTTATCTGCCTCACTCCAGTCATGACTAGTCACCGACCCACCATCCCACGTCACAGTTGCGGCGTAGGCAGACCCAGAATTAAAAAGCATACCTATGCCAAATAGCGAAACAAACAGGATGATAATTTTTGTGTATTTTTTCATTTTTTTCTTTTTATTAACCTACTTTTAACAATATCAGACTTATATATAACTTGCAACCACTAGTATGAATAATTACCTTTCGGTCTAATAAAACACTAAAATACCGGCCAAAAAACCCAGCTCACCACCTAGCAACATGGAAAATCAAAAACAAAGAATTAAGCCTTATATCGAGTTACATATTTGATATTTAACACCTGATATCTGATACTTAGTACAGGTCATGATTATTTATCATTTTGCATTAATCATTACACATTATGAAAACATATGAAGAAAAACAGCAAGAACTTGAGGATCGAACCATCGTATTTAGCGTGAATATAATCAATACGTGTGGAAAGTATGCGGACGACACCAAATTAAAATCACTTATTAATCAAATTATTCGCTCCGCTACGAGCGTTGGCGCAAATTATGCAGAAGCTAACAACTCTAGTTCGCGTGCAGACTTTAAAAACAAGATTTATATTGCCAAAAAAGAAATTGCGGAAACACGTTATTGGCTAAAGGTTCTATCAAAGCTATTGGTTAATCACGATTTCAGCCCACTTGAACAAGAGGCCAAAGAACTAAACTTGATTCTTCAGAAGATTATCTCCACAATTAAGTCTAAGGAGTCACCCAATAATGCCAAATGAAAAACGAGAAATGAAAAATGAATCCCCGCCGCGCGTGGCGATCGTACACGACTGGCTTGTTGGAGGTGGCGCTGAACGGGTGGTATATGAACTTCATAAGCTTTACCCCAAAGCACCAATCTATACTTCGTACTGTAACAAAAAGTCTCGTGAGCAGTTCAAAAACACTGATATTAGAACCAGTTATATGCAGAGATTCCCGCTTTCTAAGCTTTACAAGTTTTTGCCAATTTTACGAGAATGGTGGTTCGAAGGAGTCAACCTTCGCGAATACGATGTGATAATCTCAAGCTCTGGCGCCGAAGCAAAAGGCATAAAAAACATCCGACCCAGTGCACTTCATATTAACTACTGCCATTCACCAACCCATTACTACTGGGTACGCTACTATGAATATCTACAAAACCCTGGTTTCGGAATTTTTGACCCTATTGCTAGAATTGGCCTTAAGCTTTTAATAGAATCCCGACAGCGCTGGGATTACCGCGCCGCTCAACGCCCTAAATATATAATTGCTAATTCCAACTGTGTGAAAGACCGTATTGAACAGATCTACAACCGTGAATCTACCGTGATCCACCCCCCAGTCGACACAAAACGCTTCCGCACATCAAATATCAAATATCAAATATCAAATATTCACCGCAAGGGCTTTGTAATCGCCGGCCGGCAAACCCCCTACAAACGGATAGATCTTGCCGTGGCAGCATGCACTCTAGCAGAACTTCCGCTAACTGTTATTGGCAACGGTCCAGACCATAAAAAGTTAAAAAGACTTGCCGGTCCAACTATCACCTTTAAAACCAACGTATCCGATTCAGAAATTGCCAAATACTTTCAATCAGCTCAGGCCTTTATATTCCCCAACGAAGACGACTTTGGCATTACTCCAGTAGAAGCCATGGCCGCCGGCACACCGGTTATTGCCCTAAAAGCTGGTGGTGCACTCGATTACGTCATTCCCGGCACAACCGGAGAATTCTTTACCCAGCAAACCCCAGAAGCCCTAGCTGAAGTTCTAAAAAACTTCGACGCAAGTAAGTACAGTCCAGAAAAAATCTCCGCTCACGCCGAAACTTTCTCAACCGAAACATTCCATAAAAACATTACCCACTTTATTTCTCAGAAAATGACTGCCCGAGACTAGCATATGAAAAACTGGAAAAAACTTAAAAGCAAACAAATACTAGAGCATCCACGGCTTAATGTATTCGAAGATGAAGTCGAGCTACCTTCTGGCCACAAAACATCCTATGTTCACTTTGGGACTGTAAATGATGCGGCTATAGTAATTGTGATTCGCGAAGATGGAAAAATTCTAATACAAAAAGAGTACAGCTACCCAATGAATGAATGGCTCTACCAACTTCCGGGAGGCGGAATAGAAAAAGGTGAGTCACCAGAACAAGGAGCACACCGTGAACTACAAGAGGAAGTTGGATTAACAGGCAACCTGAAGGAGACTGGCTGGTTTTACTATAACAATCGCCGAAGCGCAGGCAAGACATATTTGTTTACTGCAACCAACCTTGCTTCTTGTCAAAGCAAAGCAGATATTGAAGAGGAATTTGAAATACACTGGTTCACCCCGGAAGAAATAGACGGAATGATTGCAAATGGAGATATTGTAAACTACAGCCTACTTGCCGCCTGGGCTCTATACAAGGCTAAGCGACTTTAACAAGCGTCTCAATGACCAGGGCGGTATCTTGCCACCTTTCAACTGCAATACAATCAATACCCATAGCCTTAACCGGGTAGTCATTGCCATCTTCTTCTAATTTATCTCCTACAAAGAGTACCTCTTCTTTAGATATATCCATTTCGTCAATTAGCTTCTGCATGCCGTACGCCTTGTCCACACCGGGCTTTGTAACATCAATTGAGGTTGAACCACCTAGACGTATCTCTAGGTCTTGCACTCTATTTGCCACTTTCTCACGAAATATCTTTTTGAGTTCTTTATTTTCTTCCGCCCACTTGTATTTTTCTTCTGGAGGAGCTAGCTGACCAAGCGCTGAATAAGTAATTTGACTGTTACGGTCTTCAATAATTGGACCCCATGTTTCTTCACGCCAGACACCAAGCTCTTTGGCTACTTCTTCAAGAACAGATATTACATGTTTCTTTTTATCTTCGGTGAGATCTTCTTCGTACTGAAGCTTCCACTCTTCGTTGATTTCATCATAACGGTAATAGCGAGTGCCACACGTTGGCATTAAATGAAGCTTTCGCAGAAGTAGATGATTGGCCTCAAGTCGGTCAACAACTTGATTCTTGAATTGCTCAAATCTGCCACCCGAAATTATACAAACTTCGTAATGCTCTAGCAGTTCGGTCAGTAGACCAGAGATTCGATCTGAAATAGGCGACTTTGTAACCGAAAGTGTATCATCAAGATCAAAAGTTATTAGCTTTTTCAAACCTATGACTCCTTCAGTTTATTGGCTATCTCTTTAACTTTTTGCGACTGGTCAGTGCGCATCACCAGAACACCGTGTTTGGTATTCACTACCACTACATTATCCATGCCAATAACAGCAACCGGTTTACTGCTATCACTATTACGAATATATACCTGCTCGCTATCTAGTATATGTATATTTTCACCCATTAAGGCGTTTCCAAGCTCGTCCTGTGAGCTTACTTTATGCACATCATCAAACGAGCCAACGTCCATCCAGTCGAATGCTCCTGGCATCACTAGTAGGTTGGGAACTTTTTCCATCAAAGCAATGTCGATTGGTGCTTTTTCAAAATCAAGGTAAATTTTATCTCGTTCTTCAGTGGTCTTGGCAGACTCTAGCCGCGCCAATTGTTCGTGCCAATGCTTATCCGCATTCGTGGTAATTTCTTTTTTGAAAACGCTATACGGCGCTACAAAATACCCCATATTCCACAAGTATTCACCACTCTCGAAATATTCTTTGGCAACTTTATATTCAGGCTTTTCTTTAAAGCTATCAATCTCGTACACAAAATCTTCGTGATCGAAAATTTCACCTTTATTAATGTATCCATACTTTACGTCTGGATGAGTCGGCTCTACACCAAGTAGCGTTATGCGCTGATGCTTCCTGGCTGTTTCAGCTGCGACTTTAAGGCCTTGTACAAACCCGTCAACATCACGTATGTGGTGGTCTGCATGAACTGAAGCGATAGGTACGTCATCACCGTGCCGAGTACTCACAAATTGCACAGCATTTAAAATACACGGCATGGTATCTCGCCTAGCTGGTTCAATAATAATCTGCTGCTCAGAAAGTTCTGGCAGTTGATCTATTACGTGGTCAGAGTGACTAGCTTCGGTCGAAACATAAATCTTACCAACCGAAGTCAATCTTTTCACACGCTCAAAAGTATTCTGAAGTAACGATTTTTCCCCAGCAATATTCAATAAATGCTTCGGATACTCCGGTGTTGAAAGCGGCCATAGGCGAGTTCCGGACCCCCCTGCTATTATTACAACAATCACTATCTGTTAGCCCCTCTCCCCACCCTTGTAACTTGCTTGTGTACGTGTTACATTATAGTCATAAAAGGTTAAAATAAAAACATGAGCTCACCAAATTTTAAGCTAAAGTCCCCGATGCGCCGAAGCCGTAGGCCGCTGATTGCACTGTTAATATTAGCTATTGCTCTTGCTTTAGGATTGGGATCGTATATGTTTATACAAAACCGCGACTCAGAAAATGCACAAATCGAACAGAAGGCACGCGACGAAGCACAAAACGGCAGTGCCAAAAAAGATCTACAGGATAAAGATAGAAATGATGACAATACGAAAAGTAAAAATTTGCCTGACAACTCTATCTCAACAACAACCGACAAAATACCGGCATCTGAAGAACTTAGCACTGCTATTACTAGCGTAAGTCAAAAAGACGGCTCCGTCTATTCCGAAGCCATAACTACCGGTGCTACCGCTGAAGGAACTTGCGTATTTACTTACACAACACCAGATGAGAGACCAGTTTTGGAACAAGTAACAAGCTCGGGTAAAATATGTAAGTCTAGTATTCCGGAAGTTCAGTTCAGCAAACTTGGTACGTGGAATCTCCAGGTAGTGTTTTACCTGAATAACGTAAAATCGGAGGCTAATAAAAATGTCTCCATCAATTAGAAAAGTAGTGTATGGAATACCGTTATTCGGTCTACTACTTACACTCTTGTCATTAGTGTCGCCTACCTCAACACATGCTGTCACGGGTGCAAATTGGAAAGCAGGAAACATAATAGATGATGGTGTATTCTATAACAACAATGATATGTCGGTTGCGGATATTCAAAATTTCCTTAATAGCAAGGTTACTTGTGATACTTGGGGAACTAAACCATCAGAATGGGGTGGTGGTACGCGTGCACAATATGGTGCTAGCAGAGGCTATCCTGCACCATACACATGCCTTAAAGACTACAGCCAAGATGGTAAATCCGCTGCACAAATTATTAAAGAGGCTGCAGATACGTACCGAATTAGTTCAAAAAGTTTGATTGTCTTACTACAAAAAGAGCAAGCCCTTGTAACCGACGAGTGGCCGTGGCCGGTTCAATATCGCAGTGCAACAGGCTATGGATGTCCTGATACAGCACCGTGTGATGCGGAATATTACGGCTTTCGTAATCAAGTTATGAAGGCTAGTTACCAATTTAGGCGCTACGCCACATACCCAAGCGAATACCTCCACAAACCTTACCAAAATAACAGCGTCCGTTTTAACCCAAATGCCGGATGTGGAAGCACTAGTGTATACATAGAAAATCTCGCAACGGCGGGACTATACAATTACACCCCCTACCAACCGAATGCATCGGCTCTGAACAATTTATACGGCAGCGGGGATAGCTGTGGCGCATACGGGAACCGAAATTTCTGGAGATTATTCAACGACTGGTTCGGGTCAACCCATGGTAGCGGCTATTCTTGGTCTATCGAAAGCTTTCTGTATTCTGGTGGTGATAATATTCTTAATAAAGACGAGTTAGAGACCGTTACTTTGAGAGCCCGTAATACAGGTAGGTACCCTTGGTACAATCATGGTAACAACCCGGTTAGAATCGGAACTTGGCAGCCAATAAACCGGAGCAGTAACTTTGCTAGTAGCAACTGGCTTGCACCGTACCGGCCATCTACTTTGGTAGAAAATAGTGTCGCTCCTGGTGATGTAGGCACGTTCACTTTTCAGCTTAATCCGAAACAGCTAGGCACTTTCGTAGAAGGCTTTAATCTAGTTGCAGAAAATGCAACTTGGATGGACTGGCCAGGGTTCAGCCCGACGGTTCAAGTTAGTAGTGGATATACTTGGAATATTCAAAATGTTATTTATGAAAAAGGCACAGGATTAATGGAACCAGGCACAACTCAGCTCATAACATTGATTGCGAAAAATACCGGTAACACAACTTGGTCTAAATCCAGTGGCCCTTCTATAAATCTTGGTACTTGGCAGCCAGAAAGAAAAAGTTTAGTTGGCCAAGGCTGGTTGAGCCAGACACGTGTTGCGACAATGAACGAAAACACTGTTGCACCAGGACAGACAGCGGGCTTTCAATTTACAGTTCGTATGCCCTCCACTGGTATTTTTTATGAGCGCCTAAATCTTGTCGCCGAAGGCCAAGCCTGGTTTAATGACTCGAGCCTAACGCTCTACCTCGATGGCGGTAAATACGCATGGCAACCAACGTCGCTCTCTCATAGCACTGGTACGGCCAATATAGTTCATGGCACCAACTTCACGCTTACAGTAAAAGCGAAGAACACAGGTACTATGCCTTGGAGAAAATTAGGTAACTATCCTGTCAGAATAGGTACGGCTAGTCCGCTTAACCGAGGTACTGCCCTGTATAGCAACACCTGGATACGTGACACGCGGCCCACTGGCCTTCTTGAGGAAGTTGTGAATCCGGGGCAAGAAGGAACATTCACCTTTTCGGCGAAATCACCCGATAACCCAGGGCCTTATAACGAACGATTCACTTTGCTCGCCGAGGGTTTGACGTGGTTTAATGACCCTGGATTTTCGATATACGTTAATTCGTATTAGTATCGGGGTGTTACGTCAGATTAAATAAATCATTGATTTTTGCTATACTAGCTTAAGCAACTGGAGTGTTATGAATAAAAACAGTAAGATATATATTGCAGGTCATCGGGGTTTAGTAGGCAGTGCTATTCACAGGCATTTAGTTTCTAAAGGGTATGTAAACTTCGTACTTAAATCGTCTAATGAATTAGATCTGCGGAACCAAAAAGCTACCGAGGATTTCTTCGCCCAAGAAAAACCCGAATATGTGTTCCTGGCAGCTGCTAAAGTTGGCGGCATAATGGCTAACAACACATACCGTGCTGACTTTATCTATGACAATTTAGTGATTCAAAATAACATTATCAAGTCGAGCTTTGATAATAAAGTAACGAAGCTTCTATTCTTGGGTAGTAGCTGTATTTACCCTAAGGATGCTCCACAGCCACTGACCGAAGATGGCCTGCTGACAAGCCCATTGGAATACACCAATGAACCCTATGCGATTGCAAAAATTGCAGGTATAAAAATGATTGAGAGTTTCAATATACAGTACGGTACTAATTATCTGTCTGTTATGCCCACGAACCTTTATGGAGTTAACGATAACTTTGACTTAGAAAAATCACACGTCATGCCTGCGTTAATTCGTAAAACTTTTCTTTGCAAACTCCTTGAGCAGAGTGACTTTGTAGCTGTTTCTAAAAATCTTGGTGTAACATATGAATCTGAGGAACAAATACTGGGAATACTATCTAAGTATGGAATCACGAAAAGTGAGTCTGAAGTTACGCTCAAGGTTTGGGGTAGCGGCAGACCGTATCGTGAATTTTTACATGTAGATGACATGGCGGCGGCATGTGTGTTTGTGATGGAAAATCTTGACTTTGATGATGTCGCACATGGTAAAGAAATCAGGAATACGCAGCTGAATGTTGGTACCGGAACCGACGTAACTATCAACGAGTTGGCTCATATGATCAAAGAAATAGTTGGTTTTGAAGGATCGATCGAGTTTGATGCTAGTAAGCCTGATGGCACAATGAAAAAAATATTGAGCGTGGAGAAACTCAACAACCTCGGCTGGAAGCACAAAATTGAGCTGAAAGAAGGCCTCAAAAACACCATTGAATGGTATGTGGATCGACAGAATGCGTAGCGTTACAAACTCTATATATATTAGCGCCAATAGTGGCAAAGGTCGTACAGGGCTAAAAGAACTTTGGCTATACAGAGAGCTCTTCCTCTTCTTTGCTTGGCGTGATATAAAGGTCCGCTATAAGCAAACAGTCCTCGGTGCCGGCTGGGCAATTTTACAACCATTCCTAGCAACTGGTATCTTTACTCTGTTTTTTAATAAAGTTGCGGGCATTCAATCAGATGTAGTACCATATGCAGTATTCGCATATCTAGGACTAATGTACTGGAACTGTTTCTCCAGTGCTCTTGGAACCGTAGGAAACTCACTAGTTTCTAACACGGGAGTACTAACAAAAATTTACTTCCCTCGATTAATCCCCCCTCTCTCGGCAGTTGCCTTGAGTGTTGTGGATTTTTTCTTTGCTGGAATTATTTTTATTCCAATACTAATCTATTTCCAAGCAACGCCTCAGTTACTGGGCATTTTGATGATTATTCCCTGCCTGCTACTTGTGGTGCTTGGTGCTCTTGGTATTGGAATTTTCTTTGCTGCACTAAACGTTAAATACCGCGACGTGCGATCTGCTTTGCCATTTATTACGCAGCTTATGCTGTTTGCAACCCCAGTTATATACCCGGTTTCTCGCATACCTAGAGAGTTGCAGGCATTTATATTTTTAAACCCTGCTGCTGGTGCTATTAGTACGATTAGAGCCGCCATGTTCGGTGAACCTGTTCCATGGGTCGGCTTTTTAATATCCGTCGTTTCGGGGCTTGTAATTCTAACGTTGTCTTTCATCTATTTTAAACATTCCGAGAAAGGCTTTGTAGACGTAATATGAGCCAACAAGAACCTGTAATTGAAGTAAAAAGCCTTTCGAAAAGCTACCAAATCAGCCATAAAACTGGTAAACGGGCGGATACTATTAAGGATAGCTTCGCGAACCTTATTAAACACCCGTTTAAAGATGATAACGGGGACAAACATGAAACCTTTTGGGCACTCAAAGATGTGTCGTTTACGGTGAACAAGGGAGAGGTGTTTGGAATAGTGGGCAGGAACGGTTCTGGCAAATCCACTATGTTAAAGATACTGTCACGTATCGTAAGCCCTACTAACGGATCTGCAAACCTACGTGGCCGTACAGCAAGCCTACTTGAAGTTGGTACGGGCTTTCATCCGGAACTCACTGGCCGAGAAAATGTCTATTTTAACGGCTCTATGCTTGGTATGAGCCGTAAAGAAATTCGAAAGAAATTCGATGAAATCGTTGCTTTTTCTGAGGTAGAAAAGTTTATAGACACACCCGTTAAATTCTATTCTTCAGGCATGTACGTCCGACTGGCATTCTCCGTTGCAGCGCACCTTGAACCAGATATCCTCATTCTTGATGAAGTACTTGCGGTGGGCGACGCTTCATTCCAAAAAAAATCTTTAAACAAGATTGTTAGCACTATGGAAGATGGTCGAACGGTACTCTTTGTAAGCCACAGCATGGGTGCAGTTCAGCAAATCTGTAACCGTGGTCTGCTACTTAGGAACGGCGAAATTGACTACATCGGTGATGTAGATGGGTTAACCAGTAGGTACGCAGAACTTATGCGGAATGAAAACACAAACGATTACGTAATAACTCCTCATTGGAAAAACGACGGATCTTTAAAAAACGGCGATTTAGTTCCTCTCGAAATATTCATTTCTGATAGCGAAGGTAACCGGATCGGTAAGGCGTCCCCCAACAATATTGACTATTATTTGAACATCTTTGTCGACGTTATCAAAGAGAATGATTTGTACACCATAGGGTACATGGCTCAGAATCAAAATAAAACCATGGTGTATATGAGCTATGAATCAGATCTCAAGAAGTCTAAAAGAACTCCGCTAAAAAAGGGGCGTGCGCACTTCAAGTCAAAAATACCAGCCCATTTGCTTAATGGAGGTGTGTACAGACTAAGTTTTTTGGCAGGCATATACAACAAAGGCTGGATATTCGATCCCGAAGAAAACAATCCGTCAGTTCAGATCATGATCGAAGGAGGTTTTAGTCAGTCCCCTTACTGGACCCAGGCTCGCAGTGGAATAATAGCGCCATTGATGGAGTGGGAGATTCAACAATAATGTTTTTTGATGAAAGAATAATAAGTATCAAGCCAACAGATAGGGTGCTCGAGATTGGGCCCGGTGGTACGCCCCACCCTAGGTCTGATATTTACCTCGATATTGATCCGAAATACTTTAAGGATGAAGAAGAGGCATTGTTACAAAGAGGGTCTGCCCCTGCACTCAAGGCAAGTAAACCGATAATATACTATGATGGGCTTAAATTTCCTTTTGATAAAGATGAGTTTGACTATATTATCTGCTCACATGTTCTTGAACACGTCACTGATGTCAAAATGTTTATGTCCGAAATATTCAGAGTTGGAAAAGCTGGCTATATTGAATACCCCACCATTTTTTACGATTATATCTATAATATACCCGTTCACAAACAACTATTACACTACAATAGTAAAGATCGAGCGCTCTTTCACATGGCCAAAGGCAACACCAGTCTTAGTGAATTCCAGGGTGTGCAGAAAGTTTTTCTTGAAACACTCTCTAACGGGTATAGCGAGCTTATTGAATGCCTGAAAGAGTACATGTTCGAAGGGTTTGAATGGAGGGAGCCGTTTACGTTAATACAGGCTAAAGATATTAGTCAGATCGTTCCTCGCGTTTATAATAAAATATTACAGCACGAGCCGATCACACCAACGACTATAACTACCGAGACCGTTCGCGATTTAGATTTCAGCGATTATGGAATCAAGCGCCTTTCAAAAGAGTTGCTGCGTAAAATTAAGCGTAAAGCTACGACACACTTCATAAATCAGCATTCTGGTACTGTTACCATCCAGCTCAACCATCCAAAAATAGATTTAGAAATTGACGATAGCATGAAGTGGTGCTTCTCGGAACTTGAGTACTATGAGAAGAATGTTGTCTACTGGTTTGATAGATTTAATAAAAATTCCAGTCAGGTAATTTATGATATTGGCGCAAATTATGGGTTATATTCCATAGCCGGTGCAGTGAGTAATCCGGAAAATCTAGTATATGCATTTGAACCTACTGACCGAATTCGCAACATACTTAAAAAGAACATTGAGAAGAACGGGGTGCAAAAACAAATAAATATTTTCCCTTATGCACTTTCTAATAAATCTGGCGAAAGTGAGTTTAATGTGTATTCAGCTAGTGGGAATAACTCACTGATTGACAGGGTTATACCAGAAGGCCATGAACTGAAGTTTTTAACCAAACAAACTGTACGATTAGCAAGACTGGATGATTTAGTAAAAGACCAATCGTTGACTCCTCCAACGCTTTTAAAGATTGACGTCGAGGGTGCCGAGCTTATGGTACTCGAGGGGGCAAAAAAAATTATTAAAAAATACAAGCCTTCAATTATAATTGAATACTCTGCCGCTACTAGCGAAGATGCAGGTTATAATCGGAGAGAAATATATGATTTCTTGGTAGATTTAGGATATGAGCCTTTTGGTTTAAGTAGTGACAATATTAGTACACACCCTATAAAGATCGCGAACGATTCTGAAGTTGATAATTTAGTAGCAATTGGCGAGCAGCCTATTTCCAATGAAGTTAATTTGGGCAAATCAAAATCGTGAAGACAGTCAGTGTAATTATTCCCACTTACAATCGGTCTAATTATATTACCCACGCCATCAGAAGTGTTTTAAACCAAGAGCTACCTAAAGGATGGTCTTTGGAGGTGGTTGTTGTGGACGACGAATCAACAGATAATACTGTCGAGGTATTGAAGCAATTTAAGTCAAGAATAAAGTACTTTAAAATACCCCACTCCGGAATGCCTGCAGCTCCTCGCAACGTTGGTTTAAAGAAAGCCTCGGGTGAACTTATTGCTTTCCAAGATTCAGACGACCTTTGGGCGCCCAATAAATTAATGACGCAAATTAAGCTATTCGATGATAAAAATGTAGTTTTCTCTTTTGCAAATGCAGAAATCATGTCAACGGATGGCAAAAAAATAGGCAAGCAGGTTGTTACAAAGTTGCAGCTTAGCGCTGGGGAAAAATTCCATGGCTTACTGCAAGAAAATGTAGTTTCTACATTAACTGTAATGGTAAGAAAATCTGTATTCGATACTGTGGGTAGTTTTAATGAGTCGCCTAGGCTAAGAGCAGTTGAAGACTACGAACTATGGCTCCGTATACTTGCGAAGTATCCGAAAGGTGCTAAGTCTATAGATAAGCCCCTAGCTATCTATCGTCAGCATGAAAACAACATTAGTACTACCGATGCAGTCACCGCAGTAAAGCGACTAATACAGGTCTACGGCGCACTCTGGGAGGCTTCACTAACCCAAAAACAGCGACTTGAAACCGAAAAAGTATTAGCTACCATGCACGAAAACTGGAGTCGCCTTATGAACGAGAACGGCAAAAGCGTGCCGATTTCTGTCGTAATGAGCGTGTATAATTCAGAAAAATTTCTAAAACCTGCAATTGAGAGTATTCTTAATCAGACCTTTAAAGATTTTGAATTTATAATTATTGACGACGGCAGTACCGATAGATCAGTTGAGATAATTGAATCATATAATGACCCGAGAATTCGTTTAGTAAAACAGACAAATCACAAACTTGTGTACGCTCTAAATCAGGGTCTTAAAATCTCGCGAGGCGAGTTTATCGCCAGACAAGATGCTGATGACATCTCCTTACCTAGTCGACTAGAAAAAGAACTGTCTTGGATGATCAGCAACGATAAGCGGGGCTTAGTCAGCAGTTACTTTACCTATATTGATGAGATGACTTCAAAACCTACCATAACCCTGACCTTTCCTACAAAACATATCGACCTTGTGCGAAACCTTTACTATACCAACCCCTTCGCTCATAGTGCCGCCATGATTAGAAAAAGCGCCATTGTAACCGCAGGTTATTACAGAAATGATTACGATCATAATGAAGACTACGACCTATGGCGGAGGCTTGCACCGCACTGGGAACTGGGAGTTTTACCTGAAGTTTTACTATGGTACCGTATTAGCGCATCGAGCATATCTCATACCAATCAAGACTCGCAACATAGAGGTGGTGCTAAAATCATTGCCGAACTCTGGCAGCAACCAGCACTATTTAAGTCATTCACTGAAATTATAAAAGATGCTCGCTTTTATAAAACTTTCGACAACACACTCAAACCAACCGTATTACAGCAGTATGTCGGCCAACAAGTGCAACTTGGTATCGATCTTCTGAAGCATTCAAAGCTTAAGGCTGGTTTTCACACTGCATTTGCAGCACTGTACCTCCAACCAAGTTGCATAACAAGACTACTCAAACCAATGACATTCGCACTTCCAAAACGTATACTAAGGAGAGTTATATGAAGATATTACACACTGTAGAATTTTATTACCCTTCAATTGGTGGCGCCCAAGAAGTGGTTCGCCACCTAAGTGAGCGTATGGCACAGCAAGGTCACCAGGTTACGGTAGCCACAACTTTTATGCCCGAACGAAAAAGTACTGAACATAACGGTGTAAAGATAGTTGAATTCAAAGTTAGCGGTAATGCGGTTAACGGCATTAAGGGTGAGAAAAAAAAGTATCAGGACTTTCTCAAAAACAGTAAGTTTGATGTAGTAATGAATTATGCTGCCCAGCAATGGACGGCTGATGCTTTCTTTGAAGTTATCGATGAGGTCAAAGCCAAGAAAGTGTTTGTACCATGTGGCTACTCTGCCCTGTATGACCCAGCTTATGCCTCGTATTTTCAAAAGCTTCCTGAGATTTTGAAAAAGTATGACTCGACCGTATACCTCGCTGATGAATATCGCGACATAGATTTTGCCAAGGAACATAAACTCAAAAATATTAAAGTAATTCCAAATGGTGCAGACGAAAACGAATTTAATAAGCCGCTTGATGAAGATTACAAGAAGCTTATTAAAAACCGCTTCGGTATAGGTGGCTTAGTGCTGATGACCACGGGCAACTACACAGGCGAAAAGGGTCACCGGGAACTTCTTAACTTGTTCAAACGCCTACCGATTAGTCATGCAACACTTGTAAGTGCTGGAACGCTTAAACCCCACGATGGCTGCTTTGATTGGTTTACAAATGAAGCCTGGGCAATTAATCAAAGCCGTAAATACCCCGGTAAACGCGTCGTGATGCTTGATGGCTCAGATAGAGCAGTGGTGCGTGACCTTATGAAGGCAGCCGATATTTTTGTGTTTCTTTCTAACATCGAATGTAGCCCATTAGTATTATTTGAGGCCGCAGCGGCAGGTACTCCATTTATAACTTCGAATGCGGGTAATTCGGCTGAGATTGCCAAATGGACCGGTGCAGGAATAGTTGTCAAAAGTCACCCGAGGCCAAATGGCAGAGTGGGTATTGATGGCAAAGATGCCTTGTGGAAACTTACTAAACTCGCTCATCAACCAACACGGCGTCAACGCCTCGGCAAAGCGGGTCACGCAGCATGGAAAAAGAAATACACTTGGGAAATACTTACTGACAAATACCTTTCGCTTTATAAACAAATCACCGAGGAGAAACACTAGATGATTGCAGTACGCTTAATGGGCGGTTTAGGTAACCAGATGTTCCAATATGCTGTCGCGCGCCGCTTGTCTTTCACTAACAAGACTGCTCTATCTCTCGACCACATTTTCTTCGATAACATCGCAGAATCTGATACACCCAGGGAATATGAACTAGATTGTTTCAACATACAATCAAAAACATTAGTGCCGAGCAGACGCCCTCAAGAATCTCCGGAAGCAAACTACAGTGGAAAGCGTGGTAGATTACAATACATAAAAGATTCCCTAGCAGGTAAGGCGTGGAGGATATACCGTGAACCCCACCACCAATTTGATCCGAACGTACTCACCTTACCCAACTCTAGCTACCTTATCGGTTATTGGCAGTCGGAAAAATACTTTAGTGATATTCGGGAACAATTACTGAAAGATTTTTCATTCAAAACTGAGCCCAAGGGAAAAAATATACAGTTATTAAAAGATATACAGAATTCAGAATCGATTTCTATTCACGTCAGACGGGGCGATTATGTGTCAAACAAAAATGCGAGTAAATTTCATGGCACCAAAGACGAAAGTTATTACGATGAAGCGCTTAAGCGTGTACTGAAAACAGTAAAGAACCCAAAATTATTTGTATTTTCAGATGATCCCGAATGGTGCAAAAAAAATCTTAAGTTTAAGCAAGAAACTGTATACGTTGAAGAAAATAGTAAAGGTTTTGAGGATATGCGCCTCATGATGAATTGTAAACATAATATCATTGCCAATAGTTCGTTTAGTTGGTGGGCAGCGTGGTTGAACCAAAATCCAGACAAGATTGTTGTCGCCCCTAAAAAGTGGTTTAATGACCCGAGTGTAGACACCAGAGATGTGGTTCCTAAGACATGGGTACGTATATAAAAACTCCTCTATTATCGGTCGTGATGAGCGTTTACAACGGTGAACGTTATCTAGAGGAAGCAATAAGTAGCATCCTAAAACAATCATTCAGAGATTTTGAATTTATTATAATTAACGACGGCTCGACCGATAGTACGGTTTCAATTCTAAATAAATATAGGGACCCGCGCATTAAAATAATAACTCAGAAAAATATGGGCCTGGTTGCTTCTCTGAATACTGGAATTAAGCTTGCAAAAGGTAAGTATATTGCTAGACAAGACGCGGACGATCGATCTGAGCCAGAACGTCTAACAAGGCAAGTGGAATTTTTGAAAAATAATCCGGGCGTGGTTGCAGTAGGAAGTTCGATGAACGTAATGGATTCTACCAGTAAGATAAAACATAGGCACTCCGTGCTGCTACATGATGCGGAGATCCGTGAAGAAATACTCGTTAGATCACCATTTGCGCACGGATCAGTTATATTTCTAAGAGATGTGGCGATCAAATCGGGCTTATATCGTCAGTCATACTGGCCAGCCGAGGACTACGACCTTTGGCTAAGAATTAGCGAATCGGGTCAATTGGCTAATGTGGACGAATTTCTATATACGTATAGGGAGCATGACGAAGGCATATCAGCAAAAAACAATAGCTCACAAGTTCACCGTTCAGAAATTATCAGAAGTGATGCATGGCAGAAGAGAAATAGTCTAATATCAAAAAAATTTATACACCTGCGCGATTACCGTGGTTCTACCCATTCAGAAATGAGAACTAGTCGTATAATTCTTAACGTTTCGTCTGTTAGTAAAAAAGCCACGCGCAACGGAAATCTATTATTTGCTTCTCGAGTTTGGCTTATGCTACTAAAGGATCCGTCAAATTTCAGAGTGATTGCTGGTAAAATAAAGTCGAGGATATTACATTAGTATGTCGAAACCTGATCTATGCATAGCAATACCAACTTACAATCGTGAGGATGTTTTAATTGATACAATCAACGACTCTTTGAAACAAAGTCACAATAATATTGAAATAATTGTAGTAGACCAGTCAAAGTCACACACCAAAAAAACAAGTAAGGCACTCGAAAGCATATCAGACCCTCGTTTTCGCTACTTTTCTGTTGACCCCCCATCAGTAACTGCCGCTCGCAACTTCGCACTCAACAACGCTAACGCACCTATCGTTTTATTTCTAGACGACGACGTAAGATTTGATAAACACCTAGCAAAAAACCACCTAGGAGCATATTCGGAACATCCAGAAATTAGCGCTACCGCAGGTAGAGTAATGCAAAGCGGCTTTCCAATTAAAAAAGGTGTTTTGAAATTTGATGAATATGCAATCTCTCACGGTGTTTTCACTGCTACAGAATCGGGCTATACTAACGCGTTTCCGGGTGGAAACTGCTCTATGAAGGTATTGGATGCCCTGAGTGTTGGTGGATTTGATACACGATACTACGGAAATGCGTTCCGTGAAGAAAATGACATGTCGCTGAAGATGATTCGTGCTGGCATGAGTATATTTTACGAGTCAAGTGCGGAGCTATTACACCTAGCCGCACCCTACGGAGGTAATCGAGTAAAAGGGCATATATATGATAGCGGTGTCTTTTACAGCAATGAGTTGTTCTTTACGATTCGAAATGCGGCTAAGGGCAAAAAACTGCGCGCCATAAAACTAAAGTATCGTGAATATTGCGAGGTTCCGTCCAGACGTGTGTCACTGAGACGAAAGTATCTATTTGTCAGAGGTCTTATATCCGGGGCGTGGCGATTCGTTGATAAACGCCAGTGTGTCGCAAAGGTGCGAACATAATGAAGATTGGGATAGATCTTAGGTCTCTAGAGAAAGGTGCTCAGCATAGGGGTATCGGGAGATACGCAACTGAATTAATTGAAGCCTTGTCGCATTTTGACCACGAGAATGAATACGTTTTTTTCGTTTCTCACCCAAAGGCGCTTCCACCAGAATTCAAGCTTCACAAAGAGTTTAAATATGGTCACCAAACTGGCAAGGGAGAGGGATTACGTGGAGTTAAATACATAAGAATAATCTATATACTTCCTCGTTCTTTATCCATAGACGGTTATGGACTAGACGTATTTCTGCAACTCGATCCTTTTATTCCAGTACTAGCAAAACGCACTCCGGTAGTAAGTGTAATATATGATCTAATCCCCTTCTTGTATAAATCACAGTATCAGCACGTGCATCTGGGTGGCTACACACCGGGTCACCTGATCGGTTACAGTAGAATGAAGTTAAAATGGAAATTGCTTGAAAGACAGTTGTCAAAGTTCACCACGGCCAAGCGTGTCATTAGCATCTCAGAACACTCCAAGAAAGATCTGCTTGCCTTTGTCCCTGGCGTTAATCCAGATCGTGTTGACGTTACACCACTGGGGCCAGGTAGCAGCAAAATAAAACCTACCGTTTCGAAACAACTGAAACCACTGATTCAAAAAAACTTCCTATTTTATCTTGGCGGTGCAGACCCACGAAAAGGCCTCGTTCCATTTATGAAAGATATGGAAAAAGTATGGAAAGAACACTCCGAAACAATGGTGGTATTTGCTGGTAAGGAAATTACCAATTACGAGGTTCCCGAGGCTAGGAAGCTACGTGACACGATTGCCTCTAGTAGTCGAAGCGAACAAGTATTCTGCTTTGGTTATGTATCTGACAGTGAGATGTATTGGCTCTATGAGAATGCTAATGCATTTGTATTTCCAAGTCGATACGAGGGCTTTGGTTTACCTGTGCTCGAAGCAATGATGGCTGGATCGCCGGTTGTAACCTACAATAATTCATCGATCCCCGAGGTAGCCGGTAATGCCACCGTATTGGTTGAAGACGGTGAGTCACTAGCACCGGCACTGAATAGATTGCTCGCCGATAAAGCGCTTAGGAGTAAGATGGTTGATTTGGGCAAAAAACAAGCATCTCTTTTTACTTGGGCAAAAACTGCCCGTGCCACACTTGAAACATTAAAAAAGGCCGCCGAGGATAAGTAATGAAGATTGGGATAGACCTTCGACCACTACAAAAAGAAACTCAATTTCGCGGTATCGGCGTGTACCTTAGTCATCTTCTTACTTCTATTTCGAAACTTAATAATAAACACTCTTATGTATTCTTCGTGGAACGTTCATTGCCGGTTCCAAAGATAGTCAATTTATTCAGTTCAAACGAAGTAATTAGGCTACGTCCAAATAGGCTAGCTCGTATTAGGTTTGTTCGTGCTTTTGTAAACAAGAACCGTGTTATTGAAACTACAAAAGACGTAGTCGATGTGTTGTTTGAAGCAGATGGTGAACTTGGAGCGCCCAAAGGAGTTCCATCGGTTTTAGTATTTCACGATATAATACCGATGCTATTTCGAGATGACAAAATTATTAATCAAACAACTGGTATTCGTAAAATAAAACGCCAGATCGCCTCAGTTTTGTACGGAAAAAAATACGAATGGTTTCTGCGTCAATATATACGTGCTTCACATATCCTAGCTATTTCGAATAACTCACTGGCCGACCTTCGCAAATACGTACCCGAATCTCGAAACGTGCCCGCTACTGTTATTTACCATGGGGGTCTGCATTTTGAAAAAGAGGGAGAAAGGCGTCCTCTTTCTGTTAAGAAAGATACTTCTTTTATTCTATATGTGGGTGGTATAGATATTAGAAAAAATATAGTCGGATTATTAAGAGATTTTTTGGAAGCTAAGAAGTTGCATCCAGATTTAAAACTTATTGTCGTGGGTAAAGAGTTTGAGCTATCGAGTCAACTAGACGATCTTGGTTGGTATAAACTGCTTGATGGTCATGAAAACTCTGTTATTAAGACTGGATTTGTTGGCAATGAAGAGCTTACCTGGCTATATAAACATGCAAAAGCATTTGTGTTCCCAAGCATGTATGAGGGTTTTGGTATTCCTATACTTGAAGCTATGGGTGCAGAGTGCCCAGTCATTGCGTACAACAACTCTTCGATCCCCGAGGTGGCGGGTGATGCAGCGCTATTGGTAGAAGACGGTAAATCCATGACTCCAGCTATACTGAAATTACTAGACACTCCTTCATTGCGTTCCAAACTTGTAGAACACGGCCTAAAACAAGTAACGAAATTTCAATGGCCTGTAACTGCTGAAAAAACACTTGCCCTGATTGAGAAAGTAGCAAATGAAAACAGGTAGATTTACTGTTGGCGTTGACTTTCACTCTGCCGTGCAATCAGGTAAATCTGGTGTAGGATACTATACCAAGGGCATGGTAGAAGCACTCGCTAAGGGTTATCCAGACATAGACATCTATGTACATTACTATAATTTTCTAAATCGCTCCAAAGTCGTGATTCCTAATCTAGCAAATATCCATCCAGTTAAGAGCACTTTGCTACACCCCAAAATTGTCAATGCATTGCGAAGAATATCTTTAGAAATACCGTTTGAACTGCTACTTAAGAGGAGGTGTGATGCCTATTTCTTTCCAAACTTTGCAAATCTTCCGGTTTCGAAAAATACTTCAGTGATCACAACGATCCATGATCTTGCCTATTTAGAAATTCCAGAATCCGTGAGTGCCAGAAACCGTGATGATCTCGTGCGCTATGTGCCACGCTACATCAAACGTTCGAGTAAGATAGCTACGGTTTCAAACAACGCCAAGTCTCGTATTAAGCATTTTTATTCTGATTCTCCCGAGATATTTGTAACGTATAGTCCACCTTCTCATTTAAGATCCGGCGGCCCTCGGGGCAATAGAAAAGATACCGAAAAAAACCACGTCTTATTTGTCGGGAATCTAGAACCACGAAAAAACTTAGACAGACTGCTTGATGCATATGAAAAATTGGACTCTCGTCTGCAAAAGAGATATCCGTTGGTCATAGTAGGTGGTAACGGCTGGAACAACCTAGATATTAAACAGAAAATACAGAAATTAAAGAAGCGTGGTCTTAAGATTATTACCCCAGGATATGTTTCTGGGGATGAACTTGTTCGCATATATGAACAGGCGTCCGTATTTGTCTTTCCTTCGCTATATGAAGGCTACGGTATACCACCGCTGGAGGCTATGTCTTTTGGTGTGCCGGTGCTCGCTTCTGATATACCAGTATTAAAAGAGGTTTGTGGTAATGCAGCACTTTATTGTGATGCGTACAGTGCGGATTCAATTGCTAATAATTTGGCTGTTATTCTCACCGACCAGAAACTCCGCAAACGACTACAGAGAAGTGGGCGAGAACGTGTGCAGCAATACACATGGGAAAAAGCAGCTAATATTCTTTACGAAAATATAACGGCATAAATATTAGAAGGTATTGAAAATTAAACTTCGTGGTGCTTTCCAACCTTGCCAGCCTGAAGTTCTTTTAATTCTTCCACATCTGCATCTACCATGATTTGAACGAGTTCTTTGAAGGTAGTTTTTGGCTTCCAGCCTAAGTTCTTCTCAGCTTTCGCAGGATCACCAATAAGAAGATCTACCTCGGCAGGTCTCATATAGCGTTCGTCGAATTCAACGTAATCTTCCCACTTTAGCCCAACGTGAGAAAAAGCTTCTTCTAAGAACTCGCGAATTGTGTGTGTTTCGTTAGTAGCAATAACATAATCATCCGCTTCATCTTGCTGAAGCATTAACCACATAGCCTCTACGTATTCCTTTGCGTAACCCCAGTCGCGCTTAGAATCTAGGTTACCCAGATAAAGCTTGTCCTGAAGACCTGCTTTTATTTGAGCAACGGCACGAGTAATTTTACGGGTTACAAATGTTTCACCGCGCCTCGGGCTTTCGTGGTTAAACAAGATACCACTACAAGCATACAAGCCATAGCTCTCACGGAAATTCTTTGTAATCCAGTGTCCGTATAGTTTAGCAACGGCATACGGAGAACGAGGATAGAAGGGGGTTTCTTCAACTTGTGGAACAGCTTGAACCTTACCATACATTTCACTTGATGAAGCCTGGTAGTAACGAGTCTTTAAGCCTAGCTTGTGAATTGCTTCGAGGAGGCGTACTGCACCGAGAGCTGTTACATCCGCAGTATATTCGGGAATATCAAAAGAAACACGTACGTGACTCTGTGCGGCTAGGTTATAGACTTCGTCAGGTTTTACCTCAGAAAGAATACTATATACAGAGCTTGAATCTGTGAGATCACCATAAATTAGTTTTAGTTTAGGGTTCTTTTCGTGTGGATCTTGATAAATGTGGTCTATACGTGATGTATTAAAGGTACTAGACCTTCTTATAATTCCGTATACCTCGTACCCCTTTTCAAGTAATAGTTCCGCCAGGTAACTTCCGTCTTGTCCTGTAATTCCTGTAATAAGTGCTTTTTTAGCCACGATCTTCCTCCTTAATAATTCAGCAATACATCTATTTTAACAGATAATGCATTATACTCTAGGTATATGAAGATAGTGATTGATGCACGGGAATATACGACAAGTACCGGAAGGTATATTCGGAAGCTAATTGAAAACTTAGAAAGACTAGAAACCGAACATGAATTTGTTATTTTATTATTTTCTAAGGATTTTGACGATTACCAGCCAAAAGCAAAAAACTTTTCTAAACTTAGAGCAGATTATAAAGAATTCACCTTTTCTGAGCAACTTGGCTTTTTGCGATTTTGTCGCAATTTGAAAGCAGATCTAGTTCACTTCGGAATGATTCAACAACCTATTTTATATTCCGGGTTAAAAGTAACGACGATCCATGATTTAACCACCGCGCGATTCCGCAATCCCCTCACCCATCCTCTGGTCTTTAAGTTTAAGCAGTTGGTTTATAAGTTCGTTATTCATTCCGTAGCTAGAAGTAACAATACTATTATCACGGCTACAGAATACGTTAAAAACGATCTGATTAACTACACCAAAATTAACCCCCAGAAAGTTAAAGTTACACATGAATCAGCAGATAAAATTGAAGCTGATACGGAGAATATTACTGATCTGAAAGACCAGAAATTTCTACTTTACGTGGGCCGAGTCCACCCACACAAGAATATTCAACGTCTAATAGAGGCATTTGGCGCTCTACAAAAAAACAACCCTGAACTCAAACTTGTGTTAGTTGGTAAAAAAGATGCTTTGGCCGAACAGAACCTCGTGTATGCCAAGAAGCATGGTATCAAGAACGTTATTGCAACTGGCTACGTCAGCGAGGGTCAGCTCAGGTGGCTGTACGAAAACTGTGCGGTCTACTGCTTCCCCTCTCTTTCTGAAGGTTTTGGCCTGCCGAGTTTAGAGGCCATGAAACACGGAGCACCAGTTGCCAGCAGTAACGCCACTTGCTTGCCAGAAGTAAACGGAGACGCGGCTCACTACTTCGACCCGCTAGATGTTAACGACATTGAAGAAAAGATAAACGATGTGTTAACCGACGAAAAGCTTAGGAATGAATTGATTAAAAAGGGTTCAGAGCAAGTAAAGAAATATTCTTGGGAAATGATGGCCAAGCAAACCCTTGTTGTCTACGAAGAAGCTCTCAAGGGTTAGATCTTAGTACTTAGTTCTCAGTTCTTAGATCTGGGAAATGTGTGCTGGACCTAGAAGTTAGAGGTTGGAGGCTGGCGGGGTTGAGAAACAAACCTTATCCTCTGGTTTGTCATCCTGAACTTGATTCAGGATCTGATTAACAAAACCGTGGATCCTGAATCAAGTTCAGGATGACAGAAACGCAGAGCAATGACAGGTATTGACATAATTATACTATTTTGATACTATTTTAGTATTATGAATACAGTCAAACTTCAAGTACCAATGGATAAAGATGTGCGCGATGCACTAGAGAAAAGAGCTGAGCAGTTAGGTTTTGATTCAGCCCAGGCATATATTCGATTCTGGGCAAAAGCAGAAGCGGATGGCCGACAAGTAGAGTTTGGCGACGACTGGGGATCACCCAGCGCCAATTCAATCAAAATGTGGGAGTCTGACATAAAAGAGCTCGAGGCTTCTAGGAAAAACGGGAGCCTAAAGAGCTTTGAGACCGTTTCTGATCTTATGGAAGACCTAATGTCTAATGAAGAAGGTTGAGACAACTAAACGGTTTAAAAAGAATTTCCGCAGTAGGATCTCTAGTAACCCAAGATTGGTTCAAAAACTCCAAATTAGATTAGATTTACTTGTTGTAGGCAATAAAGAGTCGATTGCTGATCATGCCCTACGCGGTGACAAGCTAGGACTCCGAGCATTTTCTTTAACCGGAGATATTCGAGTGATATATCGTGAGACGGATCAATCATTCGAACTGATCGATATTGGGACTCATAACCAAGTGTACTAAGTGGTGTTTAGAGGCTGGAAGTTTGAGGTTGGTCGGGCATCATCCTGAACCAAGGCGTGTCGCCATGGCATGTTTATTTCAGGGTCTAATACTGAAGACATTGATCCTGAAACGAGTTCAGGATGACAAAAGTGGGTTTGAACTATCCATATAGTTGACTGTGTGTACCGACTTGGTCGAAAATTACTTCATCGTTCTTTTGTGTGTACAAGGCTCTGTAATCCCCTGTTATGTTGATGCTTCGATATTCTTTATACCTACCGGCGAGTTGATGGTTTCGGAGGCTACTGTGTAATGGGTTCTTGGAAAATACTTCGATTCTGGCGATTAGTTGCTGGCGAACTTTAGGCGGAAGCTTCTGAGCTTTTTTTATAAAATTCTTGGAGTAGCCGACTTTCATTTCAGCTGTTGAGCAAGAAACTCTAATGCCTTTTCGTTATCCTCAAACTTGTAGTAGTCACCTGCTTCTATTTTCGCTTTTGAATCCCTAAGTTCGCGCCGGGTTGCCATGCTAGGAACCTCGGCCTTTTCAAAAACCACAGACTGCTCGTTTACAAATCTTCGCAGTTCGTTATTAACTACTGCGCTGATACTAATCCCTAGTTCATCAGCAATCTTTGCGGCACGCCGCTTCAGTTCGGGGTCTGTTTTTATATTTATTACTGTATAATTACTCATACCTACAGTATACACCCGGTATACACTTTGTCAATACTCTACCGGCTATCTTCTTAGTAGGGTTAACAGGAAGCTGAAGATTGTTTTGATTATTTTAAAAAATAGTAGTTTGATTCGTTCTTTTGGCGTAACGGGTGCTGGTGCTGGCGGCTCGGGAGCTGGAGGATCTGGTACAACCACAGGAGGTTCGGCTATTTCTGGGTCGCAACCGTCGTCTATCCCGTCTTTATCTACATCAACGCCGACCGGAGCAATGTACTGACAGGTGTCGTTTGCATTTAATATGCCGTCGCCATCGTAATCTTGTTCATTTGCAACGATTGTAATCATTTGGTAAAAATCGACTGGTTCATTATTAATATTCTGTCCGATAATATGTACCGTGTGTATTCCTGGGGAAATGTCTGCTGGCAAAACCGCATTTAGCGAAATTTCGCGTAGGCCAATTGCCGTCGCCTCGCCAATTATTTGGGGTTCAGAATGTACCTCAACCCTAAACGTTGAGCCTGGCTTTAGAAATTGTGGTACATCAGAGATTGTCCTAGATATATTGGTTCCAGGAGGTGTGTATTCTGGTGCAACGCTGCTACTAGCAATGGGTGTAGGTAGTTGTTGATCAACAACTCCGTCGGGAACCAGTACGCTCGTTATGTCTGATTCGGAAACCGATGTGTTTGGTATGGGCATTGGATTAGTAAGATTATTTGTGGCTGAAAGTATAGATTGTTTATACCGCACATGACCAAGTTTGTTGGGATGGTAAGTTTCGTTGCCAAGTGGACCAAGACCAAACGGTAGAAACTTATCATTTCCGGCTGTAATACCATTCACTGCCAACTTCCACGATTGATCTTCGCAGAGGCGAACACCCGAAAATGCTTCTGTAGTATCAACATAAAACACCCCCGCACTTTCTGAAGCACGTTTAATCATAGTATTAAGATCGGTTTCTATGTCTTCGGCCAGCTGTAGTTCTTCGGCAGAGAGTCTTACGTTATTTGCACAATCACCGCCAGGCTTAACTATTCGAGGGTAGCCAATAACGTATATGCGAGTAAATGGGTTGGCGTTTTTTATTGATTGGTACAAGGCAACCAACCTCTGGTACTGCCCTTTAATTTCTTTAAATATTTTTTGCCGATCCTCAGCAGTGTTGTAACAGCTATATTGGGTGAGAATACAATATTGTAACTTTTTACCAAAGTTGATGTCGTTGCCACCAATTGAAAGCGTAATAACAGCTGGTTTTGTTTTTTCGATGAATTGGTTTTGGCGGCGATAGCCCGGGAGGAAGCCATTGTATATTTCGCTGTCAAAACTGATTTCATCTTTGCCCTGGGCTTGGGGCTGGCTGTTTGAATAAACTTTTCGATTGTCAGGTTCGTAAATGTCCTTTATCTTAGCTCCACTACACGCAACCGATTCAGTCTTGCTATAAGCTACTTGTGAAGCAATGAGATACGGGTATGAATCTAGTGAAAGATGACACTTATTAGTATCGATATCAGTAATGCCCTTGTAGTTATAAGCGCCTTCCCCGGATGCAAAAGAATCCCCTAGGCCAAGGTAGTCGTAGTTAGTCTCAGACGAACCAGAAACTGAAAGATGGTATTTATCTATCCGCGAGGCACCGGAATCTGTAGGCACACTTAAATACACCTCTATTGTAGAATCTGTTAAGAACCTCGTAAGCTCGACTTTCTGATATGTTGGCACGGCAGTTTTAAATACTGTCTGAATATTCCTTTCTGGACAAGTATCAATGCCGGTAGTTGTGTTGGTTGTGCAGTTGTTAAGATCGTACAATACATGCTTGTCGGTAAAGAACGTGTTGCTAGTTAAGGCGACGCTACCGTCGCTGTTGAGTGATGTAGACAGACTTGCTGTCGATGAACCAGAAGGAATACTGTTCACACCAAACTTTCTGGCAATTCCAGTTTCTGTATTAACCAATGCCTGGAAAGCACCGGTGTTGAGCGCAATGAATCTCCCGTTCGTTGAAAAGCTAAGACTATTTTGTTTTATACCCTGCAAATCGGTGCCATCTTGATACTTAACACGGGCTTGGTTGAGTATAGTCATTTTGTAGTTATTGACACCGTATATTCCGCCAACATCAGGAGTAATTTTATATATTGGCTCTATGTTGGTGGGTAAATCTCGGTATATCCTCATGTATTTATTGAACGTGACGACATTATTAGAGCTTGGTATAGGAACAACGAAGTCGGTGATTTTTAAGTTATTTTGTTCATATATTGGATACCACTGGCTCGTACCCGCAAGTTGCAAGGTGCGGTCTTGAGATATTTTTCCATAATTTGAAAGGTACGCGCACTGCCCCGCTTCAACCTGGGTGCACGGAATGTTCCAGTAGGTTGTAGTTGGTTTGCTTACATTTTGTTCAACAAGTTTGAGCTCGAGTTGTTTACTTGTATCGAACCAAGAAACCGAATCGGCGCGAATTGTGTACTGGGAGCCCAGCAGGAATATTACTGAAAATACAATTACGGCCGCACCCAAAACCCTTTTCATAACTCAATATTACGCCCATGTAGCAGAATTAACAACTATTATATTTCGGGGTAGGTTTGGAACATAAACTTTTTATAACATGATGTGGTGATTATCAAATATCCAGCATCGCCATCCAATTCGCCATACGATTCTATGCTATTTGGAAGTTTACTTTCTATCCCAGCATTAACGTAACACTTCAAGCCTTCTTGCATTCCAGCAATTACAACTGTTGGGTTTTCATCTACCCCCATAGTAAGTCGTTTTGTAAAATCCAATTCGTTTGTATAATTTACAGTACTGTCGGAATATTGAGTTTTGTAGTGGTCTAGATAATCTCGTGACACCTCGTAAGACTCGCCTACATCTTTAGTATTAAATATATCGGTTCTCCATACATCACAATTAGGGCTGCCGGCTGAGCCGAATTTTACGCTGCGGAAGCTGCAGGAACGTTTATATTCTGTGTGATCCGCCTCCGGCAGATCCATGGCTCGCATTTTTGTTTCGGCTTGATCTAATAGTGAAATGTTATATCTATTCACACCCTCTTTGAAAGCTAGGAATAACAGAAGACTAACAGCTATTAGTAGGAAAAGTTTGGTGTACCACTTCAGGGCAGATATCTTCTGTAAAATACTGGTTTTCTTCTTTGATGATTTCTTTGATGTATTTTTTGCCATGTCTATATTAAATAGGTTTATGCTTATTGTGGCAATGTCTCGGTTGTTGCTTTGTGGTACTAGTGAGTAGATCTCTCGACGTTGCTCGAGATGACAAAGCCGGTTTGGGATGACACTTGGGAAGTTATTTTTCGGAGAGTTCTAGGACTATGTGACGGTCGCGGGCTTCGCCTTCGGAATGGCTGGTTACGTCGCTGTAGTCTTCTAGGCCACGGTGAATGGTTCGGCGGTCGGCTGGGTTCATTGGTTGCAGAGCGTATGGTTCTTTGGTCTCTCGAACTTTTTCTACCCAAATAGCTAGTTGTTCGAGTAATTTTTCGGCGCGGTGTTGTTTGTAATCTGCTATGTCTATATTCACACGGTTGAGGGTGGCCTCTTTATTCTTTAGCATGGTGCTGACCATAGCTTGCAGGGCACGGAGTGTGTCGCCGTGTTGGCCAATTAAGAAACCGTTGAGGTGTGTTGAAGGAACGCTAAGTTCAATTACATCTTCTTCAACTGAGGCGGTAATTGTGGCGTTAAGGCCAAAGAATGAAAGTATGTCCTCTAGAAATTTTCGGGCATCTTCAATTGCTTGATCTTGGTCGCTCATTACTTCCTCCTTTTTTTAGCCTTGGCCTTGCTGGACTGTTGTGGAGATGAACTTGGTGAAATTATACGCGTTTTGGTTACCACTTTTCCCTTTTTGGTCTTCTGTGTTGTGAAGTCACTTGAGCTTGCTTTTGATTCAGGAGTTTTCTTTACCGAAACAACCTCGGCTTCTGCTTCCATTTCTTCAGTATCTTTTTTAAAGATTGATTTCTGTTGTGCAATACCAATTAGGCTTCCGGCTAGTAGATATACCACCATGGCGCCCTGCGCAAACAGTGCAAACATAAGTGTAAGAACTGGCAGAAGGTACATCATAGAATTTGTCATAGCTGCGCTCATATCTTCTTGTTCGGGCTGAGCACCGGTTGCTGCAGAGTTTTTAAGAATTTCGCGAAGACTCTTCTTTTCTTTTTGTTGTGGCAGAATCTGCTTAGACTGAATGAACTGGAAGACTGTTGCTGCAATTGCTAAAACAAGTATAGGAAGATAGACCGAACCGTTTTCGAAAGCTTTTTTACTTAAATCAATAAAACCAAGTGATATGTAGTTGAACTTGGTCGGGTCGGCAATTACCTCGGCTACATGTGGGATGTCTTGCACGAATGAGTAAGCTAGATCTGGCAGTTTAGTTAGGTCGCCACATAAATCTCGGACCGCATGAAATACACCAATAAAGATTGGTAGTTGTACTAGAGTTAGGCCGATTGAGCTGAATGGGCTAATACCCTTTTCTTTATAGAGCTCCATCATCATGGTACCCTCTTTTTGCCTGTCGCCAGCGGCTGCTTGCTTAATTTTTTTCAGCTCAGGCTGAAGGTCGCGCATTGCTTTGCTTTGATGAAGTTGCTTTTTAAGAAGTGGCCACATTGCAAGACGAACAATAATGGTAAATATTAAGATACTTACGCCGAGATCATGACCCGGTAGTATGCCGTAAACGGCAAGCAGTAAGTTATAGATTGGTTGCACAATAAAAGTCTGAAACATTGACTCTATCATATCACATCTGTTTGGTAGTGATTAGTGTTAGTGGATAGTTGGTGGTATTAAGGGAATTTTATTACTCTGTGATTTCAGCTTGTTTGAGTAGATCTTTTACAAGTGTGTTTAGTTCTTCGGCTGGGATTGATCCGACTCGTTCGTCGAACACCGTAATAACCATGTCGTGTGAAGATGTAATATTGGGTAGCTCATGGCGCATAGCTTCATAAAGTCGGCGGCGGATACGGTTGCGATCTGGTGCCTTCTTAGCCACCTTTTTTGAAACCACAACTGCTAGCCGACACTGTTCGCGTCGGTTGTTTTGGTGAAACTTAAAACTCAAAAAGCGTACGCGTACCGTTTTGCCTTTTGTATAGACAAACCTTAGTGCCCCGTACCCATGAAATCGAATCTTTTTGGCAATCATGCCCTGCCGCCTTATTTAATGCGTGTTAATTTTTAGTAGCTTAGACGAGCGCGACCTTTAAGTCGACGATTCTTGAGAGTTTTCTGGCCATTGCTACTACTCATGCGAATACGAAAACCGTGATTGCGCTTGGCGTGGCGTTTTTTAGGCTGAAAAGTTCTTTTTGGCATAGTAATACATTCCTCTTTTATTAAATCTCAGTTATTTGATGAAATTGATAGTAGTTATTATAGCATATTTTACTTTTCCACACACATTTTTTGTATATCCACATACCTTCATCTGTTATTTGTGAACTGTGGAAAACTTCGTACGGGACTGTCCGGCGGCTTGTGGAATAACTTTGAGCTTGTGGAAAACTCTATTTTTTGTGTATAGTAGGGTTACTTAGGTATGGAGCGAGGGTAAATGAACGAATCAGTATGGAATTCCGTGCTTGCGGAAATTGAAGTGTCGGTATCGCACGCAAGTTTTGTGACGTGGTTTAGAAACACCGCCCTGCAAGAAGACGGCGACGATAAAGTGACTGTTTTGGTGCCCAATATTTTTGCTAAACAGCAACTTGAAGTTAAGTTTAACGACACCATTAAGACACTCCTGAAGAAGAATGGTATTGAAGCCAGTCATATTTCTTACACAATTCAAGCTGCCTCATCTTCAAAAAAGAAGTCTGAACCAGAAAAACATACCGACAACGTAAAACCACTCCCTTCTGTACGCTCTGGTAACACAACTCAGCTTAACGAGAAATACAACTTTGAAAACTTTATTGTCGGTTCCGGTAACGAACTCGCCTACGCCGCCTGCCAAGCTATTGCTGTGAACCCCGGTACAAAGTACAACCCGCTCTTTATATATGGTGGTGTTGGACTTGGCAAAACCCATCTGATTCAAGCAGTTGGTAACGGTATAGTGGCTAATCACCCTGATTCAAAAATTGTCTACGTTTCTACTGAAACATTTGTAAATGAATTTCTTGATAGTATTCGGTTTAAAAAACAGGGGTTTGCCGACCGCTACAGAAGTGCCGATGTACTAATTATTGACGACATTCAATTTATTGCAGGTAAAGAAAAGACTCAGGAAGAGTTCTTCCATACCTTCAATGCCCTTCACCAAGCCAATAAACAAATAATTCTTACTAGTGACAAGCCACCAAAGGCTATACCAACACTTGAAGAACGTCTTCGAAGCCGTTTTGAATGGGGTATGGCAATAGATATACAGCCACCAGATTTTGAAACCAGGCAAGCCATTCTACAAACCAAAGCCAGCAACCAAGGTGTTATTCTGCCTGATGATGTTGTTGAGTTCTTGGCAAAAAATATTCAAACCAACATTCGAGAACTAGAAGGTTCACTCAACCAGCTACTGGCCTACTGTGAACTACGTAATCTTGAACCAGATATTGCCACGGCCCAAGCTTTACTGAAAGGTAAACAACACCGGCCACGTCATTTAACTGCAAAAAGTATTATAGAAAAGACTGCACAGCATTTTGATATTCCGATGACTGAAATATTAAGTGCTAAACGCGACAAATCTATTGTTGTGCCCCGACAATTTGCTATGTATCTTCTGCGCAGTGAACTTCACCTTAGTTTCCCAAAAATTGCTACTGAGCTTGGTAGAAAAGATCACACCACCGCTATTCATTCTGTTGATAAAGTAGAAAGACTTATAAACGATGATTACGTTACCCGCCAACATCTACAAGAAATTCGGGAGCAACTACATGCGTAAAAAATGTGTACAACCTGTCAATTCAGCTCGGAAAGAATTGGGTACAACTGCCGCTTGTACACATATTTGTAACGTCGGCGCGAGTCACATGTGTACAAAATGTATTCACTCCACAAGCATCCACACAACTTTCCACACGCCAAATCTGACTTCTTACCTCGAGAGATTAGCCTACTTATACACCGTATCCACAGAGCCTATTACTACTACTATTTCTTTTATGAATAAAAAACAATTAATCTTAGGTTGGAGGAACAGCATATGAAAATTCAAATAACACAGAATAATTTAAATCGAGCTCTTGGCCTTCTTTCAAGAGTTGCTAGCTCTAGAACCCCCCTTCCGATATTGGCCAATATTCTACTAAAAGCTTCCGACAACAAACTTGAACTTGCTGCAACTAATTTAGAAGTAGCTATTACCCATAGTGCAAACGGTAAAATTAACGAAGAAGGTGCAGTAACAGTGCCCGCTAAGCTACTTCATGAATTTGTTGCCCAACTTCCAAAAGATAGCACTGTCGATTTAGTCTTTGAAAAAACGAAGTTGTTCGTAAATGCCGGTTCATACAGTTCTCATATGCAGGGTGCAACTGCAGATGACTTTCCCGCCCTACCGAAAATAGCCGGCGGTGCATCAGTTGAAATAAAGGGAGACGACTTAAAGGCTGCACTTCAAAGAACGATGCTTGCAGCCTCACACGACGAATCTCGCCCAGTACTGTGTGGAATTTACTTTCATACTAACGGTGGTAAGCTTTATATCGCCGCAACGGATGGCTATAGACTTGCAGAAGTTGCTTTGGCAGATGTAGAAACAGAAGTTAACTGCATTGTTCCCTCACCCGCCCTCCAAGACACGCTTCGCATAGTTCAAGAAAGCGAGGAAGCTACCGTAAAATTGCAATTTGATGAAGGTCAATTCGGCGTTGCCTCTGGTGATACCCACTTGGTAAGTCGACTAGTCGACGGTCAGTATCCCGAATACAAACAGCTTATTCCTGAATCAAGCGATATCGAATTTACCGTTGAGCGCGAAGATTTACTCACTGCCGCAAAACTTGCGGGGCTATTTGCCCGGGAAAGCGGCGGTAGTATTACTATTAAGGCTTCAGACGTTAGTAACGAAGTTGTGGTTAGTTCTGTTGCTTCTCAAGTCGGAGACAACAGCTCGGTCATAAACGGCTCTGTGCAGGGTTCAGGAGAGGTTGTGTTGAATGTTCGCTACCTCACTGAAGCACTTAACTGTTTTGATACCAAAGACATCACCTTCCGCTTTAGCGGTTCAATTAGTCCCTGCGTTCTAACCTCTAGCTCACAACCTGGTTATCAGCATATTGTGATGCCGTTGAAAAGTTAAGGCCCAGGCTTAAAGTTCAACTTATATTTTTTAGTATCTAGTCCATCGGACTTAAGTTTTTCAGTTATAATAACCTTCTTTTGTTCAAACTCAGCCTGATTATAAGAGACAGAACCGGTTACTCTATCTAGTAAGAGTGATTTCAGACTAACCGAAAGGAACACCTGATTTCCTATATAGTCCGAATTAATTAGTGGTAATACATCAGTGTCATATGGTAGTAGTTTAAAGAGGTCTAGGTCTTCAGTATCATCCGTCTCCTTCACGACATAAACACCAAAGGTCGATACGTTGTTATTAGTGTTCCCAACTAGGGCTGGGCGGTCATTGTAAACCAGTAAGTGTGATTCGTTGATGGCCGGAAGATTACTTCTAAGGCGTGATTGCCTTTCTTCAGGAAAGAGTTCGTAGATACCTTTACTTGAGCTGTAGAAGATATTTTTATTAGTAACGGCTATATTATCAACTCGTGGGATTGAAACTAGTAGTTTGGGTTTTTCGGTTGACGTATCAAAAACATGTAAGAATGAATCTTGTCCTAAAATTACCAAACGACCGTTCTTCAGAGTTATATCACCGCCGATTTTACCCGTCTCAAGGGTTTCATCAGATTCTTTGGTAAGTTTGTTGTTTGAGATTCCATAGCGAAATAGCCTCACTTTTGCGTTGCTTCCACCGAACACATCATCTGTATTATTTGGATCGGTAAGTGGATAGGCAATCTTCATAGTGGTATCGTTAAATTCGGCAGTTACCTGTTCGAACCTTATGTCTGCAAACGAACCATCAAGTCGGGATTTAGCACTTACCTTTCCGTTACTTTCATAAATAGTGATGTTTTGAGTTTGCGGATTAAGCACTGCAATTTTATCACCGTCACTTGAAGTGAATATTCGAGGGTTACCCGCATCGCCTACATCAATTTCTTCACCTTCATTTATTATTTTTTGACCAGATTGGGTGGTATATACCAATTTGTACTTCGCAGGTCCACCACTAGTGTCACCTACAACAGCAAGAATACCATCTTTGTATGGAATAGCTGATCCAATTATTTTCTGGTTCGGGTAAATATTTTCTTGTTTAATACCATTGTCGATTGTCTGGCGATACAGTTGATCACTTTGACAGCTGAGTACCGAAGTTGTGTTTTCTGAAAGGTCCCCCACTACACAACCTACCTGTTTTTTTGCTCCACCCACAACCTTACTGGGGGCTTTTTGTTTTTCTAGTTTTAATGATACGGTTGTATTTCTGAGTATCGAAACTTTTTTAAATGCGAGCGATTGTTTCTCGTTTGAAAGGACATTAACAATCGCTTCACCGGGCTTAACATAATTAAGACCGGGCTTTATCTGCTTAACCCCGACGTTAACTGTATATAAGACAGTTACGTCATCACCTTGCCACCGGGCTTAACATAATTAAGACCGGGTTTTATCTGCTTACCCCCGCCGTTAACTGTATATAAGACAGTTACGTCATCACCTTGAACACCATCTATTTTTACGGTTAGAAATGTTCGTTGGACTAATAGCCATATGATTGTAGGTAGTAATAGTATTAGGAAGATGACGAGTAGCTTCTTCTTAGAAATTATGTCGAATAGTCCCATGGTATCTAGTATAACCTTTCTTATTACTCTGGGAGCGCTGCATATGATGCTGTTAGTACTGGCTGGACTTCAAGGAATGAATATGCATTACAACCCGCACCACTACATGACGGCCTATATGAAAGCGGAGGTGCTGGCATATCAAAATGAAGATGAGGCGAAGAATTACAATGTTGGTTTGCTGAAACAGATCCAAGTACCGTTCCTGCGCTAACCTGCTGACCTTTTGTTACTGTTACTGAACCGTTTGCCATGTGTGTGTAGTAATAAACTTGGCCACCGCTGTCTTTAATTTGTACACTAGATCCGCAAGGACCCGATGAATTCGATGCTTTAATAACTTCGCCCTCTTTTGCCGCAATTACAATTGTACCCGCGGGAACCATAATATCTGCTGCATTGTAGTCGTGGTGACAATTACTCTGAGCTTCGTAGCACCACTTCGCCCCAACTTCGTTACCGCTCGTAATTATACCCTTAGTTGTTTTGAGAGGGAAAGTAAAACCATCTACAGTGGCAATTCCACCAGAGCCTGTCCCACTGCACGTGCTAGATGATGTATCACCGGTAGAAGTTGAGCCACTGTATTTGTTATATACAGAAAGTGCATAGTTTGTTCGATCTTCTAGATGTTGAACATTCGTAAGTGGAGTGGTACTGGTGCTGCCACCAATTATTGCTACCTCGAAGAAACGGCCCCAAAACCATGTTGCTAGTTCAACAGTGTTTTGTTCTCTAAGGCCGTCTAGGTTTCCACGCTCTCCAGCTTCAATCCAAGCATATTCAAGCTGTACTTCAAACAACCCAGGGTCCTTACCAGCACCCTGAGCCCAGGCAACCAAACGAGGCCACCTAACTTTTGTATCCCACTGGAATATCCCACGGTAATTACTCCCATTTGCAGCACTTGGATCAATATTCTCTCCCGATTCACCCATTGCATTACCGGTTACGCCTGCTGCCTGTTCAGGTGTGAGGCCTTGGCTAACTAGATATTCGTACATACGTTTTGGATTTTCACCATCGATCGGTACGATGCCGGTAGAGCCACCTGTTGTGCATGGTCCACAGTTACTTGAAACCGAAAGTGATTCACCACCATCTGTAGACACACTACTCCCGGTAAAACTGGTTGCTATATCTGTAGCTAGGGCTGCATAGTCTGCAGGGTGGACTCCGTCACCACTTAAAATAGCGGAATTGTCTATAGGTGTAATTCCTTGGGTTGAAGAAAGGAGTCCATTGAAGGTTGTTGCGTTTGCAACTAGATCTGACCGCGTTACGTTGAGTTTTAACCAGTAGATATGTGCGCTAGAATTTCCTGATTTTAATGCGGCAACCATTTCATCGATCCCCTTTTGATTAAGCTTGGAATCTGGGTTGGTTCCAAGTACCACAAGAATTGATTGAGCTGTTTTTAGATCTTCTGGTGCTGAGGTTGCCACAGTTATCCCTTCACCAAGTGGTCTGCCGACTCTGGTATCTCCGACGACTTGCCATTCGGCACCAAGTGCAGAGCCAAGAGGGGTGGTTAATCCACTACCTATTGAATCACCGAGAATGAACAACTTCCCACTATCCGCCGGCGCACTGGGGCTGGTAGAACCCGACGGTGTGCAGCTTGCGGTTGGGTCGTAGAATGGATGATTGCGTGTAATCGCCTCAAGATCTGTTTGGCTTATAGCATACAACTGCAGTGGTTGTTGGAAAGCAAATAGTGATATAAGTACCAACGACAGTATCTTTAGTGTTCGTTTCATTGCACCGGCACCTGTATGTGTATATGGTCGCATGAGTCGCTAAATTCTCGAACACCGGCGGGAAGCTGGAGTGGTGCCGAACGACAGTTCGACTGTCCGATACCCGACCCGCTCGGTAGTAATGGAGCGGCCGTACCCAGTAGTTTAATATCTTCCGAAGTTGCACCTGTAGCATGTACGCCATTTACGTAGTTGAAGTCAACGGCGTGTCCTCCACCTTCTCGGTAGTGATAGCTAGATTCGCCGGATTTAGTTTTAACTCCGGTGCAACGACGGTTCAAAGAGCTAATGTTAAGAGTGAAGCTCTTAGAAAGTTCTAAGATCAGGGAGAGTATAGTTGGGTTTACGGGGCATTCACCGCTACCATCGGCAATTCCTTGAATCTGGCTCATGTATCGTGCGTCACCAGTAACCTTACCCGAATCAATAATCTGCTTAGCGATACTTTTAGCTTCACCCGTAGGCAACTGGCCAATAGGCCCTGGTGTGGTGGAAGATGCTGGTGTATCTTTAGTAACGTTTTCAATATCTTTCAAACTTTCTTCCTGGAAGTTGTCTGCTAACAATAGACGGTAACGGAGTGGTCGCCAATTATTTGCATCGTTTCCGGTGAGTTTTTCGGCTGTACACTTGCCTTCAGGTTTAAACATGTTTAGTTCGTCGTCAGATATTAACTTAGACATCGATTCACTGTAGCATTTTCCGAATTCGTCTTCGTATGAGCTTAAGTCAGCTTCCACTATGTCACGATTTTGTTTTGGCCAGAATGAAATATCTTCATTCATTTTTTTCATTTCTGCATCGGAATAGCCAAACATCACCGTCTTGTCGTATTTATCGTTCGTCGCTAGTGCGTATGCAACACCCTTGTTTCCCATAGCTGCCGCTACTGTAGTATTCAAACTGTCGCCATATGAACTAACTGGAGAGAAAACTGATGCAAGCTGAGTCTGGACTCTTTTAGTGGTGCCACCAAGACTTTTTGGAGATCGTGCCGCTAGCAGTGAGACCGGCGAATACTGATTCTCTAGACTAAAGAGTCGATGTGTAAGCGGTTGTTCTTGGCGGAGGGCGTAATCACGATCTGCCTTTGTTTTTCTAAACGCAATTTGCTCAGATTTTGTCATTGGCCGTCCCCCCATCTTACGGCTCATTTCGTTACCAAAGGCGGTAATACCTTCAAATTGTTTAGAAACTAGTTCACCGCCGTCATCTAGACCCGCATAATCTATAGTTTTCTGCGTTCTATACATAAACTTCATAAAGTTTTCGGTTGGTGTAGTGAAGAGTGAGATGTCTTTATCAAGCCCTAATTGGTTCAAAAGCTCGTACGCCTCGGCTTCTATAAGCACCGCTTTTACCTTTTCCAGTATCGCATTCTGACCAATATTACCGATTATTAGGTCTACTATATCCCCACCTATACCATCGGGCACACTAAGATGCTTACATATATAGGGGTATGCGCGATCGGCTATTCCACTAATTATGCCATTTGGTGTGATGAAGTCTATAGCATCTGTTGAATAATCTGTTACCGTGTCTACAACACCATCTACCAAGCCAAGGTCGGGTGTTATTAAATCTATTATTGCATCCACGATTCCGTCATTATCAAAAGGTTTTTCAAAAACATCAACTATACCCTGCATAACCATTTTGATTATCTCGGGGTTTTGGTAAGCAAGCTGTCCTTCGTTGAGAACGGGTCGTCTGTTGGTAACATCTATGTTTACAGCCTGAAGATAAGGCCTGGCATCTTCAAAAAACTCTAGCTGCTGGGCCTCGGAAGAAACTGCCTTCGGGTTTACCTTACCAACCATTTCTTGATCATCACCACTAAGTTGCTTCATAGCTGAACGCTGGGCGTTTATTAGCTTTTGTTCAGCTATGGTTTCGTAATTATCTAGATATGATTTGGCTGTGCAGTAAGAAGCTATAACAAATTCTGTAGACCCAACGTTTTTAGCAAAGGCGTTTAGAGATTCTTTTTGTGTGACTTTATCCCAAGCTATATCAGCAGTTTTTATGGCTATGCTTTTTTGAGAACGCGGGAGTTCTTTGCTGAGGAGTTCGTTTGTAACGGGGTCTAGTTCTTTACCTGAATCATCAACATCTTGTAGTTTCAAAGAAGACTGTTTTGTGTCTTTAACCTGATCATACAACGATTTCATGTTGTCGCTATATGATTTAACATCTTTGGCTTCTTTTTCCCAGCGGAAGAGATTAATACCGTTTTGTTTATACAGCTTTTTGGCGGCGGGACTTCTGAAAGGTCTACCTTCATTGGCAAGTAAGTTCGTACCTTTCATTGCAAGCTCAAGGTCTTTTACAAATTGAATAGTTTGAGGGTCGGTACCACTGGCAATGTTGGCAGGAACGGTTAGGTTGTATGTTCCTATGTGAAGTGTTGAACCAGATCCACCCTGACTTGAGCTAGAAAACTCTTCTACGGTCATCTCTTTGCCACCTTTGGAAAAAGAGACCTTCCCGTCTTCACCGAGATTTTTAAGAACCTTAACTGCGTCGAAGAATACTTTATCATCACCACCAAAAAGAGTTGAAGAAAAGATCTGCGCTGCTCTCCTTGCTCCGGAGATTTCGAGCGGAGCAAAAGCCACATCTTTTACAACCTGCCCAATATGTTTTTGCGAAAAGTTTGAAATAAACGAAAATATTAAGAAAGTAGATATTGCTACCAATAACAAAACCCCGATAGCCACCTTTAGTGCTAATTTTCCTACACTCTTTGCCTGCTTCGCGGTTTCTATCGGGTGTTCTGCCATTTCAGCTAATGCTCGTTCGTCACCAGCTAGTGCCCTGGCACCCTGAGCGGCAAGTTTGGCAGTATCAACTTTTTCGCGCTGCGATGCAGTTAGAGGGTCATCTTCTTTTTTGGGCCTCGGGGCAACTCGCTTGCCACTTATTGCTCCGCCGATTTCTTTGGCCGCCTGTTCGGCTTGGTTAAATCGGTTAGCTATCCCTTTTTTTTCATCATCTGCAGGGCTATCGAAACTGGGAGCTTTAAACGCACCCTCTTCATTGTCGCTAGGCATAGAGCGGAAATTATCACCAGTCGGAGATGGCGGGTTTGCTCCACTACTGCCCGGAACATGTGATCCAGATTTTCTAAACGGATTCTGATCCACGAAAATCCCTCATTTTGCTTTTGTTTCGCACAATCATTACCCCATTATTATAACAGTTTAGCTTTTTAGATTCCCTTGATTAGCGGCAATATTTCCAGTTTGTGATCCCTGTGTCATTAACTGATAAGCTTCTTGGGCGCGTTGGGCAACTTCTTGAACCTTTTTGATTTCTTCTGGGCTTGTGCTGATTAGACTTGTTTCGGTAGGACTGGCGATAATTTGAACGTGTACATGGTTTTGACCTGCGAACAACAAGCCCTGACCAACCGGGAACTGGCTGAGCCGCTTCTGTTCCTCGGAAGTTAACTTGAACACAGCTGAAAGTACATCAACCGCACTTGTAGATTGCTTCAAGAGTAGCTGCATAGAAGAGTTGCTCACAATTGCACGGCCCATTTGTGAACTCATCATATCTTCAACATCTTGAGAAATAGTTGTAAGTCCCAGGTAATACTTACGTGCTCGTTTGGCTAGGCTAAACATAAAGTTTGCGGAGTCCTGGTATTTTAGAAGTTGCCAGGCTTCGTCAATAATCAGGTTACGACGACGTTTGTCGGACTTAGTTTTGTTCCATATGTGATTAAGTACAATATACATTCCAACCGGTCGGAGTTCATCTTCTAGATCACGAATATTAAACACCACCATACTGTTGTTGATATTAACGTTACTTTGTTGAGAGAATATTCCAGCAAACGTACCGCTGGTATATTTGCGAAGACGTTGGGCCATGCCTGGGCCGGTTCCCTGCATGTGTAGCAGAGTTTCATAAAGATCTCCAATAGTCGGCGGCGGAGTCTGATGAGTTAGAGGATCGCCGGTTATACCAGCCTTGGCGTAGGTGTCAATTAAAGCCTGGTCAAGATCTGCTTCTTCGTTTGGACTGAGAGCCCCGCCCATCATAAGTCGCATTAGGCCATGTAAAGTAATTAGGTTTGAACGTAGAGCGTTGTCACCATCTTCTTTGTCTATAACTTGTGGAAGATCAAATGGATTAATTCTTGTTGTTGAATTAAGACTCATTCGAATATAGGTTCCGCCAACCGCATCACATAGACGCTCATATTCGTTTTCAGGGTCAATAATTACAATTTCAGTACCCATCATCATGCTTCTAAGGGCCTCTAATTTTACAGCGAATGATTTACCTGCACCAGATTTTGCAAACACCACCATATTGGCGTTTTCAAGTGTGAAGCGGTCGAACAGTACCAGCCCACTGTTGTGCATATTAATTCCGTATAGAATACCGTTTTCCTGGGTCAAATCAGCACTTGTAAACGGGTAGCTTGTTGAAAGTGCACCGGTGTTCATATTGCGCCGAACCATTAATTGGTCGGTCATTTGTGGCAATGTTGAGTTTAGGCCTTGTTCCATTTGCACAGTTGCTGGTTTTGAATAAACCAGTTGTTGACCAAGAATGGTTTCAACTTTGTGCTGAATGATTTCAAGTTCTTCCAAACTTTTTGAATAGATTGTGAAGTACATGCCAAGGCGGAAGAATCGCTCCTCACCAATTTGCAGGCTGTCTCTGAGCTGCTCGGCATCAATAATGGCTGCTTGCTTGCCTGGATCACGAACACGCCCCTTTTCGGCATCAATTTGTAGCCCAGCTTCTAGTTGACTCACTTTCTTGCGGAGGTTTTCAAGAACCACCTGGCTTTCAACAGGGTAAATGAACATAGAAAGGTCGATTTCTTCGTCGAGGTTGATAATTGAAGAAAGCCACCCTGTGAATAGTTGTCGTGGATAGCCGTAAACATAGAAGGCTCGAGCGTATTCGGTGCCAAGACGGAAGTGGCCTGATTCAATCTCTAGGCTACTTGGTGCAATAAAGTCTCTAAAATCCGAAACACCCTTCATAAAGGCTTTTTCGACTTCGTGCTGTTCCCGTGCTCTTTGTTGTTGAGCTAAAGAAACAGGATCATTCTTCTTACCAAAAGCCATCAGAAGATTCCTTTCGATGCAGCCTGAATTGATAGTTGATCAACCACCGATATATCACTATTCAAACCAAGGGCGCTGGAATATGGAATATGGAATGCTTGTCCTCGACCACCATCGGGGATGGAATATGGGAAACTGCAAAGTGTTGGTTTGATCATAAGGTTACTCCAATGTTTGGTTTTGGTGCCTGCCCCGGCCCTTTTGTTGTGATGGGTACATTTAGATTATTCATGTTGTTCAGTGTTTGCCGAGTGGCGGTATCTGGGTTGTAGGCATTGTAGTAAAGTTCTATAAGCTCTTGGGTGTCCAGCGGCATCGACTGCACGCCCATTTGGAGTAGTCCGTTCATAATGCTTTGAACACGGTTTTTCAGTTCTGTTTTGGCTTTTTCAAGAAGCGATTCATCAATAGAAACCTTGCCCTTGTTACCGCCACCCATAAGTCCGCCCAAGAACCCTGCCCCACTCTTCACCGCCTGACCCGCCTGTAGTTGAGAAAAATATGGCACCACAATGTAGAACTGTTTACTCATAATGTTAGTTTGTTGCACTAGATCTTCAATAAAGTACATGTAATCTTCCATAAGCATGCCAAGTAACATGTTGTCGACATCGTGACGCTGCTTGTTGAGGCGATCGAGATATGGGGTCATATCGATCTTGCGTGAACGCATAAATATTTGAATATCGAAGTAAAGTGAATTCAAAAACCCCTGGTAAGCATACTCAACAGCCTCTTGCTCAGAAGGGCTCATAAGATCAAAGTTGATACTCTTGGCCATAACTACTGCCCTGAAACTGCCGTCTCGCATAATAACAATACCGTCTCGGATGGCCGCAATTTGTAGAGAGTTCTGTGTGCTGTTGGGGTTCACGGGTGGCTTTGCGAGTGGTGCGTGTGCCACGTTTTGCATGGGCGCTCCTGGAGCATGAGCAGGCTGTGCCATCTGTGGAGACATTTGTTGATTTGGTGTTTGAGGTTGCATATTCGGTTGCATATAGACTAATTTAGTTTCCCACGTGTTACCTATAGATTATGACACGGATATGCTTATTAGTGAAGGCTTATCTCTACCGAACCATCTTCGGTAACATGTTCTTTTGGTGTGCCATTTGTGGCTTTGTTGGTAACCGACTTGGGCGCAGATGTTTTTTGTGGTGCCCTATTTGCAGGCGCTGCTACCTGCAAATCTGCTTGCTCTGATTGCGCAGAGGTCTCTGTTTCTGATTTATCTACAAGTGGTTGTATGACACGTTGGTGAATGTCATTACGATGCTTCGGTGGCAATACAATGCCTTCTTCTGCTGAGGATGCATCGCTTTTTGCTAGTTCCATAATTTGAATTGCTTGACTTCTCGCAGAGGTATCGACTTGCGCAATTTTATGTTCAAAATCACGCGCTACAAGGCTACTGCTTTCGTCCATAACATCTGCTGGCTGCATATAATTTTGCTGAAAGGCCATTTGACCAGGCGCTTCCGCAGGTTGAACAAGTCTGTTTTCTGATTCGGCGGCGGTAGCAAGCTGGGGGTTTTGCCAGTCAGCATGTCGCTTACTTGCCCAGCCACGCGAATCCATCATTGTTGAAAGACTTTGTAATCTACTGGCGGCTTCTGAACCTGTAAAATCTTTTGTGTAGTGGTGTTCTACAACCGGAGGCGCGGTAATAACTACCTGGTCTTCGTGACCTTCTTGATCCCATTTTCGTTTACGTGGCTTAAAGTAGAAAGTTAATGCCGAAGCTAGAAACACCTCAATTGGTTGATCTTTCCTTTGATACAAACCAAGTACAAAAAACACCAGTGTTGGAGGAAGCCAGATCAATGCAGCAAGAGGGTGAATTTTGGTGAAGAAGAAGAATGTTAAGTAACCAAAGCCTATGCCAAGTACCGTCATAATAAATTGCTTAAGGCTTAGGAAGCCAACCAATTTATCTTCCGCTTCAACATCTTGTGGAACCATGTGTGTAGCCATAACAATTACCAGTATCTAGAATTAAGCATAAACAATCAATAGTGCCTTATGGCGTCGTAGGTGGCGGTGTTCCACCTCCACCGAACGGATTAGGTCCTGGGCCCGGAGGTGTGGCAGGATTTGGTGGCGTACCACCTCCACCTGCTGGCGGTGGAGGCAGATTAGCAACAGCAGGTGTTAGTGTCCAGTTGTTGTACTTTACTTCTCGTGCTAATCCTGGATCAGTTTGAGATGCTACTATCATGTCAGAATGTGCTTGCCGAGCTGCCACGGGATTAGCTGTGTTGAAGCTGTCCCATTCCTTTTCACTTAGATTGGCACGCTCTTTCAGGCTTAGGCTGTTAAGCTTGCCGACCTGGGCGTCTCGCAACGATTTATCGGTATGCCAGTTGCCGTCTTTGTCTTTCATCCCAACACCTGCTGCCGGGGTTGCTCCCTTGAAGTCGCCGTAGTTGTTACGCAGAACCTCGTCGTATATTTCTGCGCCAGAAGTGTCACCCTGGTCTATTCTGTCTCTTAGATCGTGGGTCAATTCAGCTAATTGTTTAGCGTGTCCTTGTACTGCAAGCGCCTTCATTGCCCCGGCTCGTTGATTTTTGCTCAAACTAGTATCGAGAGCATCATTCTTAAGATCTTCCGGCGATGCACCCTTCTGTATATAGCCTTCGACTTCAGAATCCACCATTGCTTTATTAGCACTGGCCTTGAGCCGCTCCCGTTGGTTTTCTGACATACCATTACGGTAAAGTTTGGAGCCCAGCCCTCTACCGTTCATATATCTATTAACTCGATCGGTAGTGGCTTCTTGTTTCTTACCAGCTAACTTGGCATCCTTGGCACCCTTTTTCCCAGCGTAGTACCCTGAATTTTCTTTGGCGTTTCTTGCACGATCAATAAGACCCTTACTTTTATCATTTAGTTTACCGGTAATTGTACCCAGGGCTCCACCAATCATCTTGAAGGCAGTTGGGAGCAAGAAATATGGCAGAATCAAGGCTATGATGATGAGGAATGAATTTAATACCTCTTCAAAATTACCTTTCCCGCCTGTTTCGCCAATGACATTAGCTATAACGATACCAGAGCCCAAAAGAACCATAGCGTAGGGATATATGAGCAGGGTCTGTATCAGTGTTTTCCACCATTTTTTAAACCATTGCTCACCACCAGGCAAGGCCCATGCCATAAATGCCAAAGGCGCCACCATTACTAGCATAAGTAAAATAATACGTCTCAATAGAAAGACTATAAATCCTATAAGAATTGCGACCAAAACAATCGCAAGGAGCGGGAGTAGTATCGCTCCGCCAGTTGCGAATATAAAGTAGACTATTGAACCGATAGCTATTAATACACCACCCTGAAACGCGACGCCACCTTTGTCGATTGCTGTTCCCGATATGGTCGACGCGGCAGAGGCTAGACTTGTAGATACGCCGTCTGTGAATGGCGCAATTAGAACTGATTGTATTCCTATGCCAACGTAGTTAATGCCTGATATAACCACAGACACTATTACCCAAGAAAGGTTAGCAGCAATTGCTGCAATAACAATTCGAGGCAACATTTTTTTAACGGTGTATGCATTGAATACACCCAAATCTAAAGCAGTAGATATTGCCATAATAAGAAACGCGAGAATCAATATTATATTACTTACGTTTAGTACGTTACGCCAAATAGATTTTAGATTATTGAGTCCTGTGGTTGTTAGACCCGCCATTTTGTAACAGTCTTCGTCGGCAGTTGTACTGGTGGCACAATCTTCTTTGTATGCGCTTTCGACCTCGCTAGTGTTCTTTGTAGGGTCAAAAAGCATCAGCCGGGTTATTAGTATATTGATAAAATCAATAGCATTGGTAAGTAGGCCCGAGACACTACAAACAAACCATTTCAAAGGGTCTTTGGCGAAATCGACTACGCCACCCACTTTTCCGCCAGCCCACTCACCCACCGCCAGTCCCGGGTTAGTTATTTTTGCTCCTGTCCATAAGTGTTGCTTTAGATCATCCCACGTACTAGATTCTTTTGGCGAATTATCATAGCAAGCCATGTTGCCACTTTCTTCCGTAGGTGCTTCTATGGGGGGTTGCTCAGCATCCTGAGCGTAAATCGTTTGCTTTTGTGTTAAGTAGTGGGTTACAAATACAGGAGCAAAAAAATTGAAAAGTAGCAGTAGTGCAAAAAACCCACTTAGGAGTCGTTTTTTAGTAATCATACCTTTGTTCTTAGGATTGTTCATTTTCTAATAGTATCTCAATGCTTTAGCTAAAACTTATGCTTTTATAATACAATAGCTCGGTCTTATTAACCAATACCCCGCCCTATGGTTGCATCTGGTTGCATATTTCACTATTATTTCTACATATAGTTATGTATAAAAAGATAAAATCATTTGCACAAATAACAACAAGCTCACTGATGGCGACCGCCATGCTGACCCTTACCTTCCTCTTGGTTTCGGCAGTATTCACCGATAGTGGGGTGACACACGCAACACGCTGTATTAGACAAGATTTTGATTCCGCTTCTGCGTATCAAGCATGTGTAGAACAAGAAGCCGAAACCCGCGAGGTGGTTACACCGGGTGCGAGTTCAACAAGTTCCGGTTCAAAAACTATAGATCGACTTCTTCAAGGTGCGATCGATCTGATGGCTGCGGTAACGGGAATAGTTATTGTGCTCAGTATTATTATCGGAGCGATTCAATATATGACTGCGCGTGATAATTCGGGACAGGTTGCTGCTGCAAAAAATAGAATATTAATGTCAATCCTTTCTCTTGTATTATTTATTTTCGCTTATACAATTTTGCAATGGTTAGTACCGGGCGGAATATTTTAGGGTGTTGGCGTAGTTGTCTGGGTGCATTATTATGGCTTTAATGAAGAAAAAAATAACTAACCCTATAGTTGCAGTGGCTGTTTTAACGCTCATTAGTATTTTTACGTCCAATAACTTAGCTTTCGGAGCTACAACTAGGTGTGTTCGTGAGGATTTTGAATCCGCCGCCGCTTATTTGGCCTGTACTCAGTTCGAGGCTGCAGAGCAAGAGGTTGAAGAACGCGAAGCTGCTACTACTACAGCTTCTGGTGGCTGTCGGCCGGGAAGCGGTAGTCTGGCATCACAAGTTTTTGTGCCGTGGTATAAATATCTACCGGGCGAAACAGTTGACGGTAAATGTTCGCCAGTTTTTCCTAAGACCAGCAAAACCAACTACGACCTTGGTAAGGGAATCCCACTTATCTTAATGGCAATCATCGAACTACTCTTAAGGATATCTGGATTAATTGCGGTCGGCTTCATAATATTTGGTTCAATTCAGTACATTACAAGTCAGGGATCTCCCGATTCACTAAAGGGTGCTAAGTCAACCATTACAAACGCTATCGTGGGTCTAGTAATAGCCATGGTCGCTACTGGATTCATACAGTTCCTTGGAGGTGTATTTCAATGATAGAATTTCTTACTCAACTCGCTCAAGTTTCTAGCAATACTCTACCAAAAGCAACGGTTACAAGTAGTATGCCTAATGTTCTAAAGACAGTTTTTGGGCTTGCTGGAATCCTCAGCGTCTTATTTGTGGTGATTGGCGGGCTACGATACACGCTTTCAAGTGGAGACCCGAGCCAAATTAAACAAGCTAAAGAAACAATTTTGTATGCATTAATTGGCCTAGTGTTGGCAATTTCGGCATTCGCCATTGTTAGCTTTGTTCTGGGGAGACTCTGATGAGGCGTAAATTTTACGGTATGATCATTGGTTTAATTACCGCCTTGGGTATGTTTGCTGGATCTGCTGGTACTGCCCAGGCTGTAGACGTACTGCAACCAGGTTGCCAAGCAGGTGCTGGCACACAGTTTTGTAAAGACGTTAACGAAAACAAAAGTACCGACAGAATTCTTGGTCCAGAAGGCCTTGTTACTCAGATAACTCAAACAATCATATACATAACCGGCGCAATTTCTGTAATTATGATTGTGATCGGCGGGCTTAAGTATGTATTTTCGGCTGGCGATAGCGCCGGTGTGCAATCTGCAAAAAATACCATACTTTATGCAATAATTGGCCTAGTCGTGACTCTGTTTGCGCAGGTAATTGTCAGTTTCGTGCTTTCAAAGTTATAAATTAGAAATTAAGGAGATAATATGAAGAAATATATATCAGCATTACTTATAACGGCTGGGCTGGCTGTGTTGGTTGTGTCACCTGCTCTTGTTCTTGCTACGCCAGCAGACGACGCCTGTGCGGGAATTACAGCAGCGGGTGGTACGTGTGATTCCGGCGATGCTGCTAAAGCCGGTTTCGAAAAAATTATAACTACCGTTATAGATATACTTTCGGTAATTGTTGGGGCGGCTGCCGTAATCATGATTATAATTGGCGGTTTCCGTTACGTTATTTCTGGTGGTGATAGTAGCGGTGTTTCAGGGGCTAAAAACACTATTATGTACGCAATAATCGGCCTGATTGTCGTACTCTTCGCTCAGGTTATTGTTGCATTTGTGTACAGTTCTGCAACAACAACCTCCGGTGGAGAATCAGAAAGTTCAGAAACAACCGAAGATGTAATACCTGAATCAGAAACACCCGAAACCGATACTCCTGTTGACGGCGACGTGGTTCCTGCTGAACCGACCGAATAGAATAAACGGTTTGCAGTGCGTGGTTGGTTTGCTATAATGACGACATAACCCTAATAAGAAGAAGGAAAATAAATGTTGAAAAACAGTATCAAAAAAATCGCCTTAACACTCAGTGCATTTGCATTAGTTGCAGGATTCGTAGCTGCACCAGTAGCAGTAAGTGCTCAAAGCAACGTAAGTGAAAGCGTTTGTAAGGGATTCCAAGCAACCGGTGGTGGTGAATGTACCGACGACGGCAGTGATGAAAACTCATTTGCAGGACTTGCAAAGAAGATTATCAACATCTTCTCAGTAGTAGTAGGTTCAGTTTCAGTAATCATGATCATCATCGGTGGTTTCCGCTACATCATCTCTGCTGGAGACAGTTCAGGTGTCTCAGGTGCTAAGAACACAATTCTTTACGCAATTGTTGGTTTGGTAATCGTACTCTTTGCGCAAGTTATTGTTAGATTCGTTCTTTCGAACACGACAAACGTCTAGTTCAGATCCACAGAACATAAAACGGCCCATTGGGCCGTTTTTTAATACCATCGGTCGAGTATTGGATTGTTCACCCCGTTCATTGTATAATTTACTTATGAAGAAGATACAAATATGTGGCGCAATGTTTGCGCTGACCCTCGGCATTTTGTGTGGTGCCTCTGTTGCAGTTCATGCACAGGTGGCGGAACCGATTCCCGTGCCTATGTCATCACCTACTATCGCCGACAATGTTTGCCGGGGTGTTATTGCAACTGAATCTGGTAAAAAAGATACAGATATCACAATTGCAGATTGTAGCGAATCGGAAGGCACCGGGTTCGATTCACTAATGAAGCGTGTAATCAACATCTTCTCAGTAGTAGTAGGTTCAGTTTCAGTAATCATGATCATCATCGGTGGTTTCCGCTACATCATCTCTGGTGGCGATTCAGCGGGGGTTACATCCGCGAAGAATACAATTTTATATGCAATCGTCGGTTTGGTTATTGTACTCTTTTCGCAAGCTATTATAAGATTCGTCCTGACCAACTTCCGCTCCGCCTAAACTGCCGTCATTCCCGCGTAGGCGGGAATGACGGTGGCTAGCAAAAGAGCGCCCCACGGGCGCCCTACTGCTCAATAACTAATATGTACTAGTCACTAAATCTAGCTAATAGTGATTTTTTTGACAGTTTCTTGCTTGACCTTGGTAAAGCCAATTGTCAAAACACCATCTTTTAGTACAGCCTCTACCTCGTCCTCTTTTACAGGTACTGGTAGTGCTAGTGTTCGGCTGAATTCACCCCAGTAACATTCTTGAATGTGGTAGTTTTCAGTATCTGATTCTTCGCCGCTAGAAAGGGTTCCACGAATGGTCAGAGTGTTATCAGAAATACTAACATCTAGATCGTCTTTGTTTACACCAGCTGTGCGGGCTTTGACGTATAGTTTTTCTTTTGATTCGTATACATCTACGGCAAGCATTCCGGGCATGTCTTGCATCTGTTCATCATCCCAGTCGTCATCGCCTGTTGGCTGTGCTGTTGGTGTTGTTTGCGCAGGCTCGTCTGCAATTCCCATAGGTGTAGCTTCGTCTAAAAAGGCGGCCGTAAGCTCATCTTCCATTAGTAAATCGCTATCATTTTTTTGGCGTCGGGCCATTATATTCCTCCACTTTTCTCGCAGTTAAATAACTGGTTGCATTATAGCTAAGAACGTTTCTTTTGTGCAATAATATGACATGAAAGTTGTTGTAAAAATGATCATCTCACCACTTGAGCGACTCACCCACCTGATTACTATAAGCATATGCCACATCTGTGGGGCTGAAGCCGAGATGCTTTGCAGTGACTGCAGAGATAAAACCTTTCCCGAATTTGATTCCCGTTGTTATAAGTGCAACAAAATCACTGCGCAGAACGTTTGTTGCTCATCTTGCCGCTCGGGATCTCGTCTACGTAGGGTTTGGTGGTTGGGTCAATACAAATTTGAAATTAAAAACCTAGTTCGAGACATGAAGTTTAAGCGCCGCCGATCTTATGCCAGAGAGTTTGGGGCCGTACTTGCTGATACAATCCCCTTTCTACCCAAAGAAACGATGGTCGTTCCGATTCCAACAGCAAGTGGACGTGTTCGAAAACGTGGCTTTGATCAAGCAAAGCTTATTGCAAAAGTATTTGCAAGCTCCAGGGGGCTGAAATACTGCGAGGCGTTGGTGCGAACAACGCAAGTTGATCAAATTGGTAAGCGTAGAAGCGACCGTATAGCTCAGATGCAAAATAGCCTCATAGTTTCGCGACCGGCTGAAATTTCAGGAGCTTCAGTGCTGCTAATTGACGATGTGCTTACTACTGGGGCAACCCTTGAGGTGGCCGCCGGTTTACTGCGCGACCAGAGTGCTCTTCATGTCGATGCTGCCGTAATAGCAAGACATCTGTTGGGCTAACCGCTTTTCTGATATAATTGCACTTCGTACGGAGAGGTGCCCGAGTGGTTGAAGGGACTTGTCTTGAAAACAAGCGTGCCGGCAACGGTACCGAGGGTTCGAATCCCTCCCTCTCCGCCACGTCAGCAAATACTACAGCCCCAATAAATTTTAGCGATCAAGTAGCTAAAATTATATTGGGGCTTTCGTTATGCCTCCTCTTCCGTTTGGTGAATCCTCTCGCCAAACGGGTGGAAGCGTTTCTCTTCTAGTGAAGCGAAAGGATTCGGTTCTAAAGTTCGAAGATCGAGCTCGCGCACAGAAGCTTGCTTCGAGCATGAGTGAAGAGCGCATCTGTAAGATAATCCCTCCCTCTCCGCCATTCGACAAGCTCATGGTGAACCGGGAGGTTTTCGAATGACCCTGAGTTTATCGAAGGGCCAAAAGGAATATTGTGCCCAGATGAAAGTCTGGGTGTTTCTATTTCGAAATACAATTTTTACAGACATTCGGTACGTTGTTGTTTTATCATGCTTACGGTAAACTAACACTATGGATCCAGGTGGACAAGCCCAGCAATATCGATATCAGCCCAGTAATCAGCCTCAACAGAAGGCGTCGGCGCCCGATTTGAGCGCTCCGCAGGTTGAATGGCACGCTTCTGAGTTTATTGATCACCAAAAATCACTTAGCTGGTTCTTGATGCTTGGCGTAGGTGCTGTTGTTGGTAGTTTTTTGATGTACGTTATTACTCGTAGCATAATTTCTACTGTAGTCGTGCTGCTTTCAGTAGCGGTGTTTGCTATGATCGCTAAGCAAAAACCTAGAACACTTCATTACATTTTACGGGCGCGCACAGTTCAGATCGGCGAGAAATCTTACAATTACGATGATTTCAGGGCGTTTAGCGTTAATCATGAAACCGGACTTCCTAGCATTACGCTACAGCCAATTAAACGGTTCATTCCATTAATAACTATCTACTTTGCACCTGATGACGGAGAAAAGATTTTTGATGTTTTTGCACAACACCTTCCTCACGAGGAGCGTAATGACGATGCGGTAGAACGATTGATGCGCAAAATTCGCTTTTAGTACCCTGTCATCCTGAACCATGGGCATGTCGCCATGGCATGCTTGTTTCAGAATCTAATCGAAAATGTGGCTCCTGAAATGCATTCATGATGACACAAGCTTGTTTTTATGATAAGATTGCCCCTGTTCTGTATCTAAGAAACAGAAAGTACCTCAAATTTTGAAGTTTGGCGCTACTCGTTTTTCGGGTAGTGTCAAAACCAAGAAAATTCCAACCCAGATTTAAAAATCAATGTTGTGCAAGTTTGTCGGTCTTATCCAGTTTTTCAAACCAAGATGAAATCTGTTTGGAAAACTGAGAGGAGTGACAACGGAGAGTGTAGGGTTCTGTCGTTTACGACATAAGTGAAACTTGCAGTGAGTCACGACGAGCACCCGTAGCTCAGCTGGATAGAGCGTCGGCTTGCGGAGCCGAAGGTCATAGGTTCAAATCCTGTCGGGTGTACCAAATAGAGAATCCCTCTTCGGAGGGATTTTGTATTTGGTTACTCGCTGCAAGCGAGATTGAGCCTATGATCATAGGTCGTGAAGAGAGAACACGCGCAGAAGTTTACTTCGAGCATGTTTGAACGGAGAAGCTTCAGCGCTAATCCTGTCGCCCGCCTGTCTGTCCAGCCAGGACGGACAGGGGTGTACCACGAAAAAATCACTCCGTTCATCTCGTGGCACCGCCAAAGATGGAACAACGGAGTGATTTTTTCGTGGTCGGGCGGGATGAGAGCACAGTATTGTGCTTTTTCGTCCTTTGCGCGAACATAAATATCATGTATTACGTTTACGTCCTATAACTAGTTTATAGTCGCCACAAATGTGGTGATTTTTTATACCCACCAAGACCAACTGGGGTGAAATTCTGATATACTCGCTAGCATGAATGCGCTTTTCACTACTGCTACACTCATCATTTTTTTTGAGTGGGTGCTTCGTTTCTGGTTTTTGCTTTATGTTCCAAAAAAACGGGCCCCGAGTTCGGCAATTGCCTGGCTTCTGGTGGTGTTTTTGCTACCAGAACTTGGTATACTCCTCTTCTTTTTAATTGGTAGCCCTAAGCTTTCAAAAGGACGTATGCGAAAACAGAAGTACGTCGATGGTCTTATTGATGATGTGGTTGCAAAGACCCCAGAACGGAAGAATCAGCTCAGTGATTCAGAAAAAGCACGACTCTCACCCATTATTGATCTTTCCCAGGCACTCGGTAAGTTACCGCTTACGCTTGGAAATACTGCAGACATTTTGCCTGAATACAATAAAGCAGTAGACGAAATTGTAAAAAACGTTAAAACGGCCCAAGAATTTGTATTGATTGAATACTTCATACTGGCGCTAGACGAAACCACACAACCCCTGTTCGACGCCATGGAAGCGGCGGTAAAACGTGGCGTAAAAGTTCGGGTATTGTTTGACGCAATGGGGTATCGGCGTTACCCAAATAAACGGATGATGAAGCAAGAACTTACGCGAATTGGCGTCCAGTGGCGCGTGATGCTGCCTCTTAAGCTAGGCAGAGATTATAATCGACCCGATCTACGGAATCACCGTAAGATCGTAGTAGTTGATGACAAAGTGGCGTTTCTTGGTTCTCAGAACATGATCAAGCGCAATTACCACCGCAAAGATGATATTTACTACGACGAGCTAGTCGTGAAGCTCACCGGCCCAGTAGTCCGTCAGTGTAGTGCGCTTTTTGTCGGCGACTGGTATTCAGAAACTGGTCAGAAGCTAATGTCGATTGCCGATCCATCCCGCCGGCCTCTGCCTGTCGCGACGGGAACTGTTAAGGCGCAGATTATTCCAAGTGGACCGGGGTACGAGGTGCTTGGCAACCTACAACTGTTCGCTCAGCTGCTCTACAGCGCCCGTAAGCGCATTTTTATAACAAACCCCTACTTCATACCAGACGAGTCACTTATGGTCGCCTGTAAGTCTGCAGCGCAGCGTGGAGTTGAAGTAATACTACTTAACTCGGAGGTTATGGATCAAGCGGCTGTAGGTTATGCGCAACGTTCATTCTACGAGGAGTTACTTGAGGCTGGCGTGAAGATCTACCTCTATAATGCCCCGATTTTACTCCACTCTAAACATCTAACGATCGACGACGATATTGCGGTAATCGGTTCTAGTAATATGGACATTCGCTCTTTCGCACTAGATTTGGAATGTGTGGTGGCACTGTATGACACAAAAGTAGTTTCTGATCTGAAGAAGATACAAGTGAAAGACTTAAAACGTTCAACCCGGCTTGATCTAACGCAGTGGCGTAAGCGTAAACTTCGATACAAATTCTACGAAAGCATCGCTCGTCTCACCTCTGCTCTACAGTAGTGATATAATTGCCAGTTATGGAGAGGTGCAGGAGTGGTTGAACTGGCCGCTCTCGAAAAGCGGTAAGGCGAAAGCCTTCGAGGGTTCGAATCCCTCCCTCTCCGCCAGGAGAGGAGCGCTCAGCACTTGTGCTGGGCGTTTCTCTTCTAGTGAAGTGAAAGGATTCGGTTCTCAGGTTCGAAGATCGAACTCGCGCACAGAAGCTTGCTTCGAGCACGAGTGAAGAGCGCATCTGTAAGATAATCCCTCCCTCTCCGCCATTCGACAAGCTCATGGTGAACCAGGAGGTTTTCGAATGACCCTAAGTTTATCGAAGGGCCAGAAGGAATATTGTGCCCAGATGAAAGTCTGGGTGTTATTCTTCTAGTGAAGTGAAAGTACCAGGTTCTAATACTCTACAGAGGATGATAAAATATAGGTATGAGTATGTGGCAAGATGCATTTGAGGTTTACCAATCCGCCCAATCTGGCGAGCCACTTCGTTCGGAGCGCTCAGATTCTAAGAGTGATTCCACCAAAAAGACTGATTCCAAACAGCAAACGGTGTACGTATTTGCCTATTTGGCTGACGACGAGGGTAAGACACCGCGTGATTTGCCTACTAAAGATAGATTAACAACCATTGAACTCCGACTTTCTGAATTAAACGAACGATTTCTTGATCTAGAAGCACGGTGTCGAGAACTGGAAGACTATCTTGATTTACCATCCTCCGAGTAGACACTATCTAATGGGATTACACGTATCTACCGAAAACTTTACTTCAACGAGTTTGTGATCTGAGTTGAAAGAAGTAGTTGTGGTTGTGTTTTGCATATCGTTCACGGCTGAAAAATTGTTGCATGAAGTTAATATCCAATCAATTTGTTTGTGTGGTTGCTGAGTTTTTGAGTCGGGAAACGTGAAGACATTCGAGCTGACCGGTGTGTAGCTAAGTAGTCTACCAAATCTGCTACTTCTTCCAATTCCGGCGAAATGAACAATTGGTTCTTCTAGGTTCAGATCTCCAAAAAATATATCAACAGGATCATCAAGAGTACTTTCAAAATACTGGCTTTGTACGTCGGCCTCAATCTTCAGCGGGCTCAGGTGTATACAGGCCACGTTCAGTGGCCCGGTGGTTGTTTGTATATCAGCAACTATGGCATTACGAGGCTCATCTGTCTCCGGGTTTGGCAGGCTTGCTACGCGATCAAGTACAAGGGGGTGGCTACTTAGGAGTAGATTTCCAAATCGTCTTCCAGTAAGGTCAATTTTCGTAGTTGCAAAAATACCGTTGTATTCAGCAACTAACTCTTCTACCTCTGGACCATCGCGAACCTCTTGAAGACACGCAACGCCAAGTTCCTTGGTTGCAATCGCTCGTTGAAAATGCCTGAAGTTATTATACCCCTCTGGTGACACCCAGCTATGCACGTTTGCGGTGATTACCCTTAGTTCGCCGTCGGCTGGTACGGAATTTTCATGATTAACCACAAATACATCAGGCTGAGGATTGTCACGAGTCAGACCAAGAGCTGTGCTTACAAACAAGGCAGATGTTGCCATGGCCCGCATAACCCTACGTTTCCGATCACCGGTTTTTACAATCGGTAATTCAAATTCAACTCCGGTGGCGTCGTGTCTGTTTTCAGGCATGTTATATCTATTATTGCTCTTATTGTGAAGTTCGCCAAACACAGTGGTCAAAACTGCTACAATGAGGTTATGGAAGATTCAATTTTTACCAAGATTATCAAGGGCGAAATCCCCTGCCATAAAGTATATGAAGATGAAAAAGTAATAGCTTTTCTAGATATCGACCCCATGACTCCTGGACACACGCTAATTGTCCCTAAAAAACAGATTGATAACCTTTGGGATTTAGATGACGAAACTTACAGTTACACAATGCAGATTGCCAAGAAGGTTGCCTGTCGACTACAAGAAGTGCTTAACCCGAAGCGTGTCGGAATGGCCCTAGAAGGCTTTGCGGTCCCCCACGCCCATATTCATGTCTTCCCTCTTGAAAAAGGTTTGGCTGATACAACAATTGACCACGTTAACAAACAAAATCGCGAACCAGATCACACTGCCTTGGCCGAAATAGCCAAGCAACTCGCCTTCGTCATTCCCGCGCAGGCGGGAATCTAGTGTCAAAACTCGACAGATAAATCGATCCAATCAGGGTTTGTATCTTCGATCTCCCTAAGTTTCCATAATCTATCCCATTTTTTCAATTGTCTTTCTCTGAGAATAGCTGATTCTATAGTTTCATGTTCTTCATACCAAACCAGCTTCGATACTCCATACATTTTCGTAAAACCTTCAACTACTTTTTCTTTATGCTCACCTACGCGTTTTACAAGATTACTTGTTACTCCGACGTAGAGCGTTCCGTTACGATCACTCGCCAATATGTATACGTAGCCACCCTTTTTCATATTTACCCCTGTAGTGTACTAGATTCCCACCTGCGCGGGAATGACGGGACACGTGCTACAGGTGTTTCAACTGGTGTTTCAGGTGTTCGGCTTGTTTTGATTTGGCGCCCAGTTCTTCACGGCTTTCATCTACTAAGGCCTCTGGTGCGTTGGCTACGTAGCTTTCGTTTGCCAGACGGTGTTCAAGGGCGTGAATGGCTTCTTCAACAGATGTGAGTTTTGTTTCAAGAGTTGATTTATAGGCTAGAATTTCATCTTCACTTAAATCGATCCAAAGGTGTTCACTGGTGCTAGTGAGGCGAAGTCCGGTTGGCTCGTCAATCTGTTGTAGATAACCAACAGGAGTCATTTTGGTAATAAGATCGCTATTTTGTTCTGCAAGGTGGCTACCTTCTGAAAATAGCGCAACATCACGAACATTAATTGCGCTAAGTACTTCTCGGATTTCTGAAATAATTGTTTTGAGTTCTTCGAATTTGTCAGCTTCGGCAACATCGTAGTCTTCATGCAGTAGCCACTTGGTTGTAATGAGCATGTCTTCTTCGGCTGGGTGCCAGTCTAGGGTCTGCCAAATCGCTTCGGTTACAAATGGTGCGAACGGATGCGCCATAACCAGGCAAGCTTCTAATACCCAGAGCATCGTATCGGCGCTGTAGGCGGTTTTTGAACTTTCTACGTACCAATCGGCTACTTTATCCCAAATCGTGTGGTAGACGGTCTCATAGGCTTCTGCAAAGCGATATTCTTCTAACAGTGTGGCCGTTTGTGTTTTGGCTGCACTAAGTTCGCGAATAATCCAGTGATCTGCCGGTGTTTGCGGGTTTGGATCCCCTGCTTCGGTAATGGAATCGCCAAGTACATTTTCTACAAAACGAGCGATATTCCAGAGTTTATTGCAGAAATTTCGGCCAGCAACTACTTTGTCGGGACCAAATGCTTGATTCTGCCCAGCCGAGCGTGATGCAATTAATCCCATACGTAGCGCATCAGAACCGAATTCTTCAATAATATCTTGGGGGTTTACAACATTGCCCTTACTCTTACTCATTTTTTGACCCTTGGCATCAAGCACCAGTCCGTGAAGGTACACGTCTTTGAATGGGATAGAGCCTTCACAGTAGAGTGAAAGCATAATCATGCGCGAAACCCACGGGAACAAGATGTCTGCAGCTGTATCTAGTACGCGGTTCGGAAAGAACTCTACTAGTTCGCCACTATCATGGTATTTTGTGGTAAAGAATGGCCACTGACCAGACCAAGTGTCGAAGGTATCTGAATCACGTTTGTAGGTTTTTCCATCGACTACAATCTCCTCTTCGGTAACACGTTCATCAAACACCCAGTCTTCGGGATCTTCAGTATTTTGAAAAGCCGGAATTGGTATACCCCATGGAATCTGGCGCGAGATGTTCCAGTCTTTAAGATTTTTTAAGTAATTGACCAGTACTCTACCCTTGTTATCTGGCGTGAATTTCACTTCTCCTGCATCAATTGCATCAATCGCCTTCTTGGCGAGCGATTCGACTTTTATAAACCACTGGTCTTTCAAAAGTGGCTGAATCGGAGTTCCGCATTTATAACAGTGACCAACGCTGTGAACATAGTCGGTCACCTCTGTTAACAGGTTTAATTCTTTCAAATCGTCTAAGATTTCCCTGCGTGCTTCCAAAACGTCGAGCCCTCGGTATTTTTCTGGAGCATTTTCATTCATTTTGCCATCAAAACCAATAACACTTAGTCGTGGCAGTTCTTTGTGTCGTTCAACTACATCGAAGTCATTTGGATCATGAGCTGGAGTGATCTTAACTGCCCCGGTACCAAATTCTACATCTACCATTTCGTCAGCAATTATCGGGATCTTTCGATCTGTTAGCGGTAACGCAATTTCTTTGCCAATATATCCGGTATAACGAGTGTCAATAGGGTTTACTGCCACCGCAACGTCACCCACCATTGTTTCAGGTCGCGTAGTGGCGATTTCTATAAAATCGCTGCCATCTGCCAGAGGAAATGCAATTGTCCAAAGGAATGATTTTTCATCTTTGTACTCTACTTCTATGTCTGCAAAACTTGTGTCATGTTTGGTACAGTAGTTAACAATTCGTTCACCTCTGTAAATTAGCTGGTCATCCCACATTCTTTTAAATGTTTTGTAGGCGGTTTTGACTACAGATTCATCAAGCGTAAAAACAAACTTACTCCCGTCACAACTTGCGCCTTAAGCCCGTAATTGTACCTCCTTACTCCAGTCACAACTTGCGCCTAAAGCCCGTAATTGTACCTCCATATTTACCCTATTGGCGGCAACAAAATCCCAGGTTTGCCTGTATAGTTCTTCACGGTTGAAGTCAAAACGACTCTTACCTTGTTTTTCAAGGTGCTTTTCGTAGACTACCCAGGTTTCAAACCCGGCATGATCCGCGCCCGGAATGTAGGCCGTGTTATCCCCTTTCATCCGGTGGTAGCGAACTAATATATCTTGTACTGCATTGCCGAGTGCGTGGCCGGTGTGCAAGTTGGCGTTAGCATTCGGTGGTGGCATGATTATGCTGTAGGGCTTCCCTTCCCCACTTGGTTTAAAGGCTCCACTAGCTTCCCAAAGGGCATAAATATCTGCTTCGTATTGTTTTGGTTCATAAGTTTTTGGTAATTTCATGTTTCCCCTGGTGTCATCCTGAACTTGTTTCAGGATCCAATCCATATTTTATGACTAATATTTGCATTCATGTGAAATCGAGGTTGTAAATACTATAGGCACGAAGGCACAGAACTTCGTGAAGTTCCCAGATGTAAGACTGTATTTTTCGTACTCATATCTCCCCTATTGTACCAACACTCCACCCCTATAACAACCAATGCAAGAAGTATGAATCAAGACGCATGAATCATGAATACAAACACCAGGCCGTCATTCCTGCGGAGGCAGGAATCCAGTCGATTTACCTGAGCATAGCGAAACAGCTACCAATAAACTATGAACTACAACTTATCTACAGAGGCCAGCTTGGTTTGATTTCAAGTTTATGGGGGTCAATCGGCTCAGTAATAAGCGACTGGAAGTAGGCACGGGCACCAATCATAGCTGCGTTATCAGTACACAAAATTTGCGGGGCATATTGAATTTCTAGAGGAAGTTGATCTGAAAGAGCTTGTCTGAGGGGGAGGGAGGCCGCAACACCGCCACCTATAATTACGGTTTTGGGCGTGAACTCCTCATATGCTAGTTGTGTCTTAGAAACTAGATAGTCGATGGCTTTTGCTTGAAAACTAGCTGCGAAGTCTGCCTTCTGCACATCAGAGAGGCGGGCTGCAAGCTCGAACGAAGGGAAGTCGTGTGCCACACCACATTCTTTTTGCACAGCCCTTAAAACTGCTGTTTTGAGCCCAGAAAACGAAAAGTTATAACTGGTTGTTTGTGGTTCGTGATTCGTGATTCGTAGTGCTACAAGACTAGGGTCGATTGTAGAAACCTTTGGAATTGGTAAAATGTAGCGGTTAGGATCACCGCCTTCGGCCACTTTTGCTATAGAAGGGCCACCGGGGTAGGGGAGTCCAAGAACTTTGGCAACTTTGTCGAAGGCCTCACCAACGGCATCATCTTGTGTTCGGCCAATAACGCGCCAGTTTTCGTGATCTGTTCCGAGCATCAACTGCGTGTGGCCACCGCTTACAATAAGTGCTAACACCGGGAATTCCGGCACGTTAGAGGGTAGTTCATAGTTTGTAGTTTGCGGGGGAGCTGTTTCGCTACGCTCAGTTAAATCGACTGGATTCCTGCCTGCACGGGAATGACGGCCTGGTGTTTGTATTCTTGATTCTTGCGTCATGATTCTTGCGTCTGTTTCCAGTGCCTGCTCGGTAATCCAATTTGCATACACATGCCCAAGAATATGATGAACAGGGTAGAGTGGCTTATCAAAGCTCCAAGCCAAGGTTCGTGCGGTCAGCACACCAATTAATAGTGACCCAGAAAGGCCTGGGCCCTGGGTTACAGCGATAGCATCAATTTGCGACCACTGTTCAACGTATGAAGTATGAAGCTCTGATCTGCTTTCATCTTGATTCATATCTCTTGACTCATAACTCTGAGCGCCGAAGGCCTCATTGAGCGCTTGCTGTACTACTGGTAGCATAACCTCAATATGGCTTCGGGCGGCAATCTCCGGAACAACACCACCAAAAGCTTTGTGAATATCAATCTGAGAATTAATCACTAAAGAATGAATTTTTATACCATCTTCAACAACGGCTACAGATGTTTCATCACAGCTTGTTTCTATTGCAAGAATCTTCATGTCCTAGTAGTATACAGGATCAACAGAAGATGATATATGAGTAGTAACGAGATACCACGCGATTCAGCAGAACAGATCTCAGAAGTAGAATCTGATTTTTCCGCATTTCTTGGTCTAATACATCACCACTACCGCCCCAATGTTCCGAATACGACGATTGATTTTTACAAGCGACTTTCTAGCGCTATGGCTTACGGAACAATAAGTTATAGCGACAGCGAAGCCAGATCACTTGTTTTTAGCGGTGGATTCAGCAATGTTTCTGAAATTCCAAAAGCACGATGGTTCTACTTCAATATAATCCCTGAAGTAGGGATCAGATACAGAACAGTAACTACTTGGGTAGAGGGTGACGAACTATTCGAGACTTACTCTACAGAAAAGAAGCCGTCAGATGAGCTCCTCACTACTGTTAAACAAGCAATACTTTCAGCTGATGATGTCTATTTGGCTTGGAATTGCGAGGACGTAAATTTCAGAGAAAATCCACGTAGGGTGAGGCGGAACAAGTCTTTAAAAACACTGAAGGAACTTGTAATGGGCGTAAGCGTCTTCAAGATGATGATGCGTTCGCGTAATTCAACCACATAGTTGACTGAAGGGTGATAAAATAGAGGTATGGTTAAAAGCGTTAAATCTCTGGCCCGAAAAGTCTTAAGCGGTAAGGTTCTTCAAGCTGTTGAAGATGAATACCGTTTAGCGCGAGCAAGCTACGCTAATGCCCGATATAACTTCCCGGCCAAAGGTATGCGCGTCATTATGATAACCGGTACGAACGGTAAAACGACTACGGCCCATTTTCTATTTTCTATCTTGCGAAAAGCCGGTTATTCGGTAGGCCTTAGTTCGACCGCTGAATTTCGAATTAACGAACGTGTTGAAGTAAACGACACCAATATGACTGTGGTTGATCCGGTTAAATTACGTCGCCAACTTGCTGTCTTCAAAACTGCAGGCGTAGATTTTGTAATATTAGAGGCCACCAGCCAGGCGCTCGACCAACATCGTTTATTTGGTATCCCGTGTGAGGTAGCTATTTTCACTAATCTGACGCAAGATCACCTTGATTACCACAAAACCATGGAAAAATATGCTGCTGCTAAGGCTAAACTGTGGCAACTCAAACCAAAGATCTCGGTTCTTAATTTAGACGACGAATGGTTCGACTACTATAAAAAGCGGGCTACAGGCAAGGTCTTTACCTACGGGCTTTACAAGGCAAACGTTAGTGTTTCTGGATACAAGGTTGTAAAAGGTGTTGCGCAGTTCACACTTGGTCTTTCAGATGGTCGGTCTGTAGTTACTTTAGGATTACCCGGTAAGTATAATGCCTACAATGCCGCAGCGGCCGCAACCGCCGCGCAAGCACTTGGCGTAAAAGGTGAGGTGATAGAGCAGGGAATAGAGTCACTTAAAGCCCTTTCAGGTCGCCTGCAAGAGGTTCCAACAAAAAAGCCGTACAAAGTGCTGGTTGATTACGCACACACACCTGACGGGCTCAGAAAGGTGCTACTAGCTGTCCGAGAGCTAACTAATGGCAATGTCTGGCTTGTTTTTGGTGCATGTGGCGACCGCGACAGGGGTAAACGTCCTCAAATGGGCGAAATCGCCGCTCACTTAGCAGATAAAATTATTGTTACTGATGAAGAGTCTTATTCCGAAGATCCAGCTGAAATACGCGTAGCTGTTATAAAAGGTATCAATTCCGTAAAAGGTGCAGGCAAGAAGCTAACCGAGATCTCAGATCGCAAGTCCGCCATTAAACACGCCCTAAAAAATGCCAAAAAAGGCGACCTTATTCTAATAACCGGTCTAGGACACGAACAGTTCAGAATAGAAAATGGCAAAAAGATCCCATGGAACGACGCCGAAGTCGTCAAAAAACTATCGGTTTAATTTTTCAAGTTTTTCAGCTGCATCAATAGCAAAACCTGCTATATCGTCGAACTTTTTCTTTTCAACTTCGTTATAGAATTGTCTGAGGGTGATATATTCAGCTGCTGACATTTTGCCTGCAGTATGTATAGCACTTTCTTCATTATAAGTTCGCTCTGAGGCTAACTTCGTCATTTCGGTGTCATCGGTTGCTAGATCAATATCAACTGGCATCCGTTCTACTTTGCCGTGATTTTTCGGGTTTTTACGCCAGCGCGGGCGCACAATATTTGAGCCCGATACTCCGAAACGGAGAGCGTTGAGCTCTTGGAAATCAGTGAAAAGCTGTGATATTACTTTAGTAGAGTCTTCTTGTGGAAGATCTTGCAGTTCAGGCTCGTGGAGCTTACCTTCCCGAACAAGTCTATTTGTTATAATACCGAACCCAACTACAAGTTGTCGGAAGGATGCTCTGTATTCTGCCCATGTTAATTTACCGAGCTTTGTTGTTTCAGGTAAGATTGCAGGTTCATTTGGATTTAATAACTCAAGAGTATTTGTTGTTATTGTGTCTATGAAATTATCGGCTTCTTCACCGTAGATTTCCGCTATCATTTTTTGGTCTTCGTTGCGTTGGCCGCGATATTCACCATGTCCTGCACGATAAAGATAACGAACACTATCAATATAATTCACCACATCTGATGGATTTGAGAATAGTTCATTTTCTTCGCCAGTATTTTTTTCAGCGGATGTCATATCAAGAATATTAACATAAATTCGATAAAAAGTCAATCATAATATATAAAAAAGAGCTTGTAGCTCTGTCCATACGTAATCTAAGAAATTTGGGTTAGCGGGCGGCGGGTGCAGTTTTGAGGAAGTGTCGCGATTACTCGCGTAGTTCTTCTTGTTGCACGCCGCCGTCCCCAGGAGGGGAGCTGGTGACGCCGTTGTCACCGCTCTCCCTCCCAGGTTGGTATCACCTGTGCATCAGGTGTCCAGGTGGGGTGTAGTTGTATCCCTCGCGGGACTTGGCCTTGTTGGCCCTCCTCGCCGCGACCTCTCGGTCACGGCTCTTGAGGATCTTGTCGACTTCCTCGACGAACGTGTCGGCGAAGTCTTCTGCCTCTTCCCAGTTCATCACCGCAGAGCGGGTACAGAGCTGGACGCGCGTGTTCGACACGCCTGCAGTCGAGAGCATCACTCGATTGGCAGCCTTGGAGGCCGCTTCTTGGGTGATGGATCCCTTCTGGAAGAGGAGTTCCACGGTCGGTTCTTCCGTCCTCGACTTGGGGTGGTACCGCGGCGGAGCCGTGATGCCGTCGAGGATGAGGATGACTCCTCCGTGGAGCGTGTACTTCTTCTTCAGGCCCATTTTTCTCCCTATGATGTGGGCAGATACCAACCCTCAAAGCATACCAGATTTATGCGTACTTGTAAATAGTAAATGTTTAGTATATAATCATTGCATAATATGAGTATGGCTGAGATCCCGAGTACTGGTACTGGTGAGACAATCCACGACCCACAAGACCTTGTGGAATATTTGCGTACACAATTTTTGGCTGCCAGTAAAAAAGAAGAGCAGATGAACTCTAATACATCTTCGTTCGATAACGGTGCTTTTTATCAAAGAGTTCCAATACCCGGAGCTTTTGGACATGAATTAACGCGGGGTAGTACAAGAATTGTTTTCAAGCCTCCATTCTCCACCATGGTCTTGGTTCAGAACGATACATTTGTTGAAGTATTTGCTGTGCAAGTTCGGGGCGAAGACGGACATGAATTAGCAGATTCATCAGGAGTAACCGCAAGTCAGTTTCTTGTCAGACGCTTCGAGCGTGGAAGCTACCAGCCGTTTGAACTTATCACCGAGAACGGTGTATACGACGCAGACTTAAATGAATTTGATCCTGTCTCAGGCTTCGGTACCATTAGCGATGAATCAGGTTCGGCTGAAGTAAAAGATCTTGAAGAACAGATCGCGGACGCCATGAAGCCTCTTGCTCGCGCTCACGAACTTTTTGACCTACTCTCAACCCTAAACATTGTGGCAACTAACGATTAGCACTTGGGGGTTGCGAGTGCTAATTTTATGCGGTACTATTTAAAGTACGAAATACAAGTTTCGGCTTATTTTTTTAGTTGAAAAGATGTAAATACGAGGAGGAAGTATGAGCACACCATTAAAACCGCTTGCTGACCGTGTGATTGCGGTTGCTGAAGAGGCTAAAAACAAGACTGCTTCTGGCTTCTATCTGCCGGATAATGCAAAGGAAAAGTCTAAAATTGCCAAGGTTGTGGCCGTTGGTAGCGATGCCAAGGCTGTTAAAGTTGGCGACAAGATTATCTATAAAGAATATTCAACAACCGAAGTTAAGGTTGATGGCACCGAATATATTATTGTCAAAGAAGAAGACGTTTTAGCAACCCTAGACTAGTGGTTGTTTGTCATTCCCGGCCAGACCCGCCTGTCTGGCTTACTAGACGGGCAGGTCGGGAATCCAGTAATTAATGATTCCTGCTTTTGCAGGAATGACGTAATAAGGAGAAAGATTATATGGCTAAAAAGGTATTTTACGACGAAGAAGCGCGACGCCGACTACTGGCGGGAGCAGAGATTTTATTTAACGCGGTTAAAACTACTATGGGTCCAAAGGGTCGCAACGTAGTTATTAGCAAGGGCTATGGTTCGCCAACGGTTACTCACGACGGCGTAACAGTTGCCAAAGGAATTGATCTTCCTGAAGATGATGAAACACTAGGCTACAAGGTTGGTGCTGAGCTAATCAAGCAAGCTGCTAGTAAAATGAACGATGTTGCTGGTGATGGAACTACTACTGTTACGGTGCTGACTTACCACATTTTAAATGAGGCTAATAAACTGATTGCCGCCGGTCATAACCCGATGTTGCTTAGAAAAGGTTTAGAGCAGGCTTCAGAAGAGATTTTGAAGGAACTGAAGGGCATGCGCGAAGATATTGCGGGCGATAAAAAGCGCGTTGCAGAAGTTGCTACCATTTCAGCTGGCGATAGCGCCATTGGCGAGCTTATTGCAGGCGTCATCGACAAAGTGGGTAAAGACGGTGTAGTTACCGTTGAAGAAGGCCAGGGGTTGGCTATGGAATCTGAGGTTGTTGAAGGCTTCACGTTTGACCGTGGCTTCATCAGCCCATACATGGTGACCGACACCGCCCGTATGGAAGCGGTTTATGATAAGCCCTTGATTTTAATTACCGACAAAAAGATCAGTTCTGTACAAGAATTCTTGCCAATTTTAGAAAAAGTTGCCCAAACTGGCAAAAAAGATCTTGTTATTATAGCTGAAGATATTGAAGGCGAAGCACTAGGAACGTTGATTCTTAACAGATTGAAGGGTGTGTTCAACACGATTGCAATAAAAGCTCCGGCTTTTGGTGATCGTCGCAAAGAGGTTTTGGAAGACATTGCAATCCTCACGGGTGGTCAGGTTATTTCAGAGGAACAAGGTTTCACATTTGAAAACGCTGATATCGGTATGCTTGGAACCGCTCGACGCGTGATTGTCGACAAAGACAGCACCACTGTTATTGAAGGCGGTGGTACAGCTTCTGCTTTGAAACAGCGGATCACACAGATCACAAATCAGGCAGAAAGTGCCGCTAGTGAATACGAAAAAGAAAATTACGAAAAGCGCCGCGCGGCACTCGACGGCAAAGTTGCCGTTATTAAGGTTGGTGGTGCAACTGAAACTGAAATTGAAGAAAAGAAGTTCCGAGTAGACGACGCTGTTGCAGCAGTGAAAGCCGCTTTAGATGAAGGTATTGTAGCCGGTGGTGGCGTAACGTTGGTGAATCTAGCACATAAATTGAGCTTCGTAGATCAATCTAACAAAAAAATCGCTAGTGGAGACCTCGCTTTTTCCGCGGGATATGCTTTATTGAAAACCGCACTGGAACAACCATTCGTACAACTCATGGAAAACGCCGGGCTTAATGCACAGGCACTTCTAGCCCAGGTTCAGGCCGGAGGAACGGGGCAGGGCATAGATGTTAACACCCCAGAAGCTGGCTTGGCAGATATGAAGAAGGCTGGGGTGGTAGATCCGGCTCGTGTAACTAAAGAAGCTGTAATGAACGCAGTTTCTATTGCTGGAACCGCCATGACTATGGGTGCCTTAGTAGTAGACATCCCAGAAAAGGCCTCAGCAGCTCCTGCAGCCCCAGACATGGGCGGCATGGGAATGATGTAACATTCAGCCTTGTCATTCTCAACTCGATTGAGAATCCAGTAAAAATGTAAAAGCTCCGACTAACCTCGGAGCTTTACTATTTCATATAAGAAGTTGCAGGTTGTACGATATCGCTAACAGTCGTATATTCAATACATGGCAGACAATAAAATAAACAATGGTGAAGCTCCAGTATTTTTACATGCGTATCGACCCCCAAGAGCCTATGGTGGACCCGCTGTTCCGGTTGCACTTTGGGGTATTGCTCGGCAAAAGGTTGGTGTTGAAGGCTTGTGTGATGAGCAGCAAAAACTCGACGTAATGGCGGTATACTATGAACTGTGCCAAGCTCTTACTAGTGTTGAACTCACACTTTCAACAGAGAAAACAGAAGAAGTTATACTCGGAGAATTAGGCAGGTCAGCACTTGGTGGAAGTCGAGAAGATTCAGATTAGTTGAGTGCCGGAATTTTTACCGCAACAGCTGGAAGATGAGTGATTCTGCTTTCACCTACTATTTAGCGCACCCGTAGCGTTTAAGTGGTATTGTAAATAATACTGTTAAGTTATATAATAAATAAATGACTCAATCTGACCACTATCCTGGCTTGCCAGAAGGACGCCTTTCAGGACCATTTGATGTCGACCGCTTACATGAATCTCTCGCGTCCGCTGGCGAGATATTTAATAGCGATATTGTCCAAAGGGCAGATGAGCTGATAAAGGGTCGAGACATGATTGTTGGTTTTCGGGGTCTTAGCTTTTATAGAAGGACGCGTAACGAGCAAATGAGGCTAGGGCAAGACTCTTGTTATCTATATGTTGGGAATAGGGCATATAACGTAAACCTCACCTCACCAGTTGTGTGGAACGACCTAATGACCGCCCATGCAGCCAGGGATATTCTAGTGGAAACCGGTGTGAATTTGGATAGCAATAGGACTTCACCGGCCGATGTAATATTAGCAATGGACAGATATGCTGTTTTGGAATCATATCGTAAGCGTAATGGATTTAGTGATGATTTTACGGGTAGGAACTATCAAAAATTGACTTCAAAGACCGGCTTAGGGCCTATGGCCATTGCCCGTGGAGTGCGAAATACCATGCAAGCCCTACCTGGCGAGCAGAGAGTGGCGTTTGCCGAAGAGGTTAAACAGGCTTTCGGTCGCATTGTAGACTCACTCGAGGATGGATCAACACGAGCGTTTTTAGCCAAGAGATCCCTTTCAAACCTGTACGTGTATCTGACCGACGCCAACTCTAGTGCCAGAATCGGTAATCTTATTGGTTTGCGAAGCATAAAGCGAGATTCGTTGCAAATTCTTTCGGATGCTTTAGCTGAATATTCATTTTTAGATTACAACAGCGAAGCTAGAGATCGCTACATTCCCGGGGATGACTCAAGTCTGGATGAGCTAGACGAACTAATTGGGGCCCTGGAGGTAGGGGATCACTATAGGCCAACTGCAAAAAGAAAGCACGAACGACTGCTTATTGAAGTTACAGATATGATGCTAAAAACTATCGGTCATTCCGGCACGGACTATGGTAATAAGCTTTCGAAAGAACTTGAAAAATCAAAAACCATGCTTAGTGATACTAGCGTCGGTAGTGTAATTCCATTTACCGCATTCACAAATTTGGCCAACCAAATGCTACAGGCTATGGTAAATTCACCTTTGATAGCTGATCATGATCTAAAACCTCTTGAAAAGGGCAAGATCGATGAGTTACCCGAAGCCTTCCGAAGACTAATGTTTGTGGCTAGCCACGGTAGTGAAGGTGAGGGGCTTTCAGATGATCTTAATATAGAGCGTCGCTTAGAAATTGTTGATAGCGGTGTTGAGGTATTGACCCATACGCTTGAACAACTAAGGTCAAAAAAGGTTGTCAGTTCCGCCGGGGCAGTGACTGCAAGAGCAATTCGAGGTCAATTACCTTCGGCAGCAAATCCTTGGAAAAAGTGGAGGTCGGGTTACGGGCAAATTAGCTAGTTTGTTGCTGGTTGGCAGTGATGTAGTTGATTTCGTTGATGATGTCCAGGAGTGCCTGGGCTTTTTCTTTTTCGCCACCAATACCCTGCGCAGCGTCGAAAGCTGGTTTGATAAGTGCTGGGTCATCTGAAGCACGGAGCATCATTAGGTACTTGTCGAACTTATCCGCTGGTTCAAGATCAAGTTTTTCAATTAGAGGTCGAAGTTGTTCGAGCGCAGACTTCTTTACGCCGTCGAGTTCGCTGTTTTCGCCACTACCTTCACTAGAAAGGTGTGCATCGGCATCTGAACTGAGTCCCATTGGCAAATCATTACCGTCAAATTTCAGGCTACTAGCTGCAGCATCAGTTGCAGCGGCGTCTTCTGCGGGCACGGTTACTGCATCGGTACTTGCGAGCGCATCAGTAGAAGCGGAATCTGCAGGAGCGCTTGGTGTGATACCACCGTTAGCAATTTGTGGATCAGCGGCAATAGCTGCACTATCAACCACACCTGGTGTGGTCACATCAGTAGCCGGCGTGCCACCACCTACGTTGTTAGCATCTTCCAATGCCTTTACTAAGGCATCAGTATTGTCGTCTTTTTTTAACGGATTTAAGTTCATTTTCCCACCCATGATCTTATCTAATTTATAACTGTTCAGGTATAATAGTACCTGATACCATAAACATTTTGCAAGAGG
>OEIV010000018.1_pt1 | contig 101477 bp, 70 predicted proteins | sample 1539231 | NCBI WGS metagenome assembly OEIV01 (sample SAMN03794762, study PRJEB22550) | activated sludge metagenome | feature: wastewater treatment plant; material: activated sludge; isolation source: Wastewater treatment plant of a petroleum refinery complex | place: Argentina: Buenos Aires ...
TCGCAGCAACTACAATAGCATGGTTCAACATGGTGTAGATTTACGGATTATCATTAATTATTGAGTAATCACCACTCATTCGCAGCCAAATACAAACACATTAGGCAATGAAGATACGCTAACAACACATGCCCAAAGAACTTGTACAATATTTTATAAATTCGACATCTTTAATCTTTCATCAAGGCAACAACTAAACCATATAAAACTTTATGGGTAAAATGGCAACCATACCAGAGCTAAAAAGAAATAGGGGTTTTTGTAAAATGCTGAACATTTTATTAAGTTTCGTCATTAGGAAGTCAACAGGCAGTCGGTTACTCTTTTTTCTTCCTTCCATTAACACCATCCTTTTCAATTAGTTTCTTCAGAAAGCTGGCTCAAGAATTTTTCTTCTTTACAGCATCGTTTGTAGTTGCGATGATATCATCAGCTTCCAAATAGAAACTCTTCATGATAATACATTATTTACACTTGCGTAGGTGATTATTTTACAGCGTACATGATTTCTTTGATTGCTTTCACCGTTTTGCTCACATCTGGGAGGTGGGCTGCTACTAAGTTTGAAGCATAATGCATGCTTGTATCAGTATTGCAAATGCGTCTGATAGGGGCATCTAAATAATCAAAAGCATCTTTTTGTACTCTATAAGTGATTTCAGTAGAAACACTTCCATAAGGCCATTGTTCTTCAACAATAATGAGTCTATTGGTTTTTTTGACTGATTGTATAATGGTGTCTATATCAAGTGGGCGTATGGTTCTAAGATCAATTACTTCAGCACTGATACCTTCTGTTTCCAATGCAGTTGCAGCGTTCAGCGCCACTTTCATCATTTTGTTGTATGATACAATAGTCACATCAGTGCCTTGTTTTTTTACATCGGCTTTTCCTATAGGTATAAGGTATTCTTCTTCAGGCACATGTCCCATATCGCCATACATCACTTCACTTTCCATAAATACAACAGGGTCATTATCTCTGATAGCACTTTTCAACAAACCTTTGGCATCATATGGGTTTGATACCGAAATGACTTTAAGACCTGGTATATTGGCATACCAACTTTCAAACGCCGATGAATGTTGGGCACCCAATTGACCCGCAGATCCATTAGGTCCACGAAATACAATTGGACAGCTAAATTGTCCGCCACTCATAGCCAACATTTTAGAAGCATGGTTAAAAATCTGATCAAGAGGCAAAACTGCAAAATTCCATGTCATAAATTCTACGATAGGGCGTAAGCCATTTGAAGCAGCACCTACGGCAATAGAAGCGAAACCTAACTCAGCAATGGGGGTATCAATAATACGTTTATCACCAAACTCTGCCAGCATACCCTGGCTCACTTTATAAGCACCATTGTATTCTGCCACTTCTTCACCCATCAGAAACACATTTTCATCTCTGCGCATTTCTTCCTGCATGGCTTCGCGCAGGGCTTGTCTGAATGCAATTTCTCTCATGCTGATAATAATTTTAGTGTGTAAAAGTAATGATTCATCTACTTATTTGATTTATTTTTTAGGTAAAATATTAGAATATTTTTTTTATAAATATTTGGATAGTTGTCTTTTAATCATACTTGAAAACGTATCCTGATTTGAAGCTTGTAAAAGGGGATATTTCTTCCCTGGCAAGAAATCAATTTTTTAAGGTCTTTTTCTTTTATTTGGTTGTCTGACATCCCAGTTGTTGACCTAATTTTTCGTAGGCTATATCGTTGGGTTCCCACAGCTCAATTTTGTTGCCTTCAATATCCATGATATGAACAAACTTGCCATAGTCGTAGGTTTCAATAGTGTCTGTGATGATAACGCCATCTTTTTTGAGTTGTGTTACCAATTCACTCAAATCTGCCACTCGATAGTTGATCATAAAATCTTTGTTTGAAGGTGCGAAATAATTCGTTTTTTCAGCAAAAGGGCTCCATTGGGTAAATCCTTTTTGCATAGTGTCTGTTCCTTGTCGCCATTCAAATACAGCACCATAGTCATTGGTTTTCAGCCCCAAGTGAATAGAATACCATTCCCTCATTTTTTTTGGGTCTTTGCATTTAAAGAAGATACCACCAATGCCAGTTACTTTTTTTTGCGCATTGGTTGAATGATTTATTTTATTATTGAATGCATAACCGGCCCAAAAGGAACTGGCAAGGGCTAAAATCATCATCATTTTTCTTTTCATTGGATTCTTATTTTATTAGGTACTATAAAAATAGGGTAGTGGTTTAAATAAACATAACAAAGTTAGATTGATATTTTTTATTTTACTTTCTCAAACTCAATTCATTTTCTTAGTGAGATTAAGTGAACTTGCGTTTTTTGTAGCAATGCAAAAGGTCTATATATTGCAATGTAAGAATCATTTTTAGGATTTATATTAACTTTGCAACTTGAATAGCAAGAATACATTTTGAACACCATTTTTCAAAGGGTGTACAATCAACATTTTCAGATAATAGATCAATAAAATTGATATGGACCAATTACATTTATTATTAAATAACTAAGTTCATTTTTGAGTTCTAATACTGAAAATCATTTATAAATAGCATTGGTATTAACAAAATACAAAAAAGTCCCTTTCGGGACTTTTTTGTACAATGATTCATTTTGAGTAAATATTATTTCTTTTCGAAGGCATCAAGACGTTTTTGCATCTCCATCATTTTTTTATTCATGTCGATAAGATGTAAAGTAAGCTCTTCTACTTTTTCAAGCAATTTGGCATCCATTTGTGCCATGTCAATGCCTTTGTTCACTACTTCTTCAGCTGAAGGTACACCTGGTAGATGTTGGTGCTCATTGATAAAGGCTTCAACTTCAGGGAGTGCTTTTAATTGATAATCTTTTGCGAATACATAATCAGACCATTCTGCAGTACTTTTTACAGCCACTTTTACTTTTTCGGCCAAGATACCTTCTTCAACAAAAAGTTTGTAACCAGCAGGGGGGTTTACAGTACCGATTGCTATTTTGCCATCAGCAAGTATTTTCATTCTCGAAGTATTGTTGGTGCCAAAATCGAGGGTGCTGTTCTCGCGGTTTACAATAGCGGCTGCTAAGCCAGTGGTACGAATATCAAGACCATCAGTAGCGGTATGACCAGTGGTTGAATTGGTTATTTTTAATGTATCACCACTGATGCTACTGTTGATATGTACATTCGTTCTTGGTTCAGCAATTCCACCAATACCTACATTTTCGGTGTTGAAGTTTACATTAAATTTGAGTTTTGTAGTTCCCCCTTTAGCGATTGCAATACCCACATTGCCACTTACTGAAAATATACCCGCGCCATTATTATTTCCAAATGCAAGTAAGTTGGCATATGGATATTGACTGGCAACACCAGGATATCCACCTACATATCCACTTCCATATTTCGTAAAGGTTGCATAGTTACTTGGGTTGTCATTAAAGAGGGTAAACTTACCAAAGCCAGTCGGGTTGGTATTTTCCATACGTAGAAGTTCACCTGTTGTAAGGGTTTTGATATGTAGTCTCACTGCTGGGGTATTGACACCAATACCTACATTGTTACCTGCAATAAGGTTGTTACCACTTGAATATAATTGTGCTTGGCTAAAGTTTGTAATTAGAGCACATCCGATTATTAAAATGATTGATTTTTTCATGTTTTAAATTTTTAGTTTTTTTATAAGTTAGTTTTTGATTATTTTAATGTTAGTAAATCCTTCTGCGTAAAATATATACACACCATTGGGTAAGTGTCCAATATCCATATCATATTTAGTATCGCTACCTGACAAGTCAATATGCATTACTTTTTTACCCATCAAATCAAACAGGTTTGCTTCTTTGAGCGTTGCGGGGTATTCGATGGTAATTTTGCCAGTGGTTGGATTTGGATAAATAAATATATTTTCTTTTTCCTCCATGATTGATTCGCTTACGTCGCTTTTATTTTGTGGTAATTGAGGCGACCCTGCAGTGCATCCGTTAAATGCTTGTGCAATAAATACTGAACCATTTTTTGCCAGGAACCCTGGGTTTAATAAAACATATGATGTAGGTGCAGCATCTAGTTTTACATAGCTACCACTGTCAATCATTACGGTGCCTTCTGTTTTGATATAGGTTTGCGATTCTGTAAGCAAAATGCTATAGGGAGAGGTTGAGATGGTAACGTCTATATCACAAGCTGCACAAGAGCCAACGGTAATCATTCTGGTAGTGGTATTGGTGCAACCGTTGGCATGAGTACCTGTGATAGTGTATACTGTGTTAACGGCAGGACTTACTGTATTGGATGTGCCAGTGAGTGCACCAGGTTGCCAGGCATAGGTGTTGGCGCCACTTACTGTGATGGTTGTACTTGCACCTGTGCAAATGGCAGCGTTGGTAACAGTTGTAGTAAGATTTGGTAATACAATGACGTTGATTGTTTTGGTAGCAGAGGTTAAACAGCCAGTAGCACTTGCTCCAGTAACGGTATATGTAGTTGTTACCATTGGATTAACTGTTACGGGATTGCCAACCAGATTGCCAGGCATCCAAGTATAACTGACAGCTCCTGTAGCGGTAAGTACTGTGCTGCTACCGGCGCATATAGGGCTATTGGTTCCTGTTACTGCTGTAAAGCTTCCTGACCATTGATTTAAATTAGTGGTACTTGCCAATATAAAAGGACCAAAGTTAGTAGTTGTACCAGACATTGTAACGGTTCCACTTGCAGGACTTCCTGTAGTGGCACTATTTCCTAAATTAGCCCAGCTTGCGCCATTCCAACGGGCAACAGCTAATGAAGGCAAGTCCGTAATACCTGCATTCACACATGGGTTGCCCCATCCTAAAGTAACTGCAAGAGGGTTTGTTCCACTGATTCTGTTGAGGGTCCAATAATGAAATGGAGCAAGATTAATCAGTGCAGGATCTTTAGAAGCCACTGAATAACCGTCTGTATCAGGATGTTTCACAAGGATATTTGCTTGTATACTATCACTTACATTACTTGGTGCAGATATTGCAATCGTATTGAGACCAACACCATTGCCTACTGGGAAGCTAAAGGCATCGTCGCCAATTTTGATGGCTGAACCTACAATATGGCTATTGTCATTGGCATTATTTTGGGTGGTATTGTCTAAAAATATCAATGGAGTTGATAGCGTTGAAAGAATATCACCTGAAATGAAGTGGCATGTATTTAAAATTTGAACAGGCTTTTCAAGGCTTACATTACCGCTGCCTGTTTTGTTTAAGATTAATTTTTGGATACCAATATTCGCCGTTCCTAATTGATTAATCGTAGTATTCGCATTGCCGATCAACTGAATTTGATTGGCATTGATAGATTGAGAAGAATTAAAAATCAAGTTACCTGCATAGGAATTGGTATCTCCATTACCGATATTGATCATAGCGCCATTGCGTGTATATGTAGTATTGCCAAGATATGTGCTACCAGTACCTGCGCCATTGCCATCATAAAATTGGTTATTGCCATTGATTGTAAAACTTGATTGACCATTAATGGTATTGTTTTCTAAGATGGTAGAGTAGCCATTGCCAAAGGCTGCATCATCTGATAAATTTAAGTTACCTTCTAATTGATTATTTAAAAAATATGCATAAGCATTTTCACCATAATCAATCACATTAAGCGTAGTAAGTTTTAATGAGTCTTTTTGGAAATTAAAACTTCGGGTGTTTTGAATATTGATACTGCCTCCAGTTGTACCGTTTTGTAGCCAGAATAGATTAAAGATATCACTTTTGGTTTGTGTTACTGACATAGTGATGGTACCGGTGATATTTGTTTTTCGATTAATATGACCAAATTCGCTAGCACCTCCTACATTTTTTAAATAAGAAAGATTGCCGTTTAGATAGCCACCAAAATTAAAGGCATTTGTAACGCCTGCAACACTTCTGTTAATATTCAAATTGCCATTAAAAGTAGATGCAGCTTCGTTAGATATATATAATCCGCCACTACCATTGCCATTGAAAGTGACATTGCCATTAAAAGTATTGGGTAAGTTGCCTGTATTTGCTTCTACTAATATATTTGTACCTAAAGTGGTAAAAACACTATTTCCATTGATGGTATTGTTTTGTATAAAGGTGCCATAGCCATTGGTGTATCCAACGTTGTCTTGCGTGTTTACATTACCTGTAATTAGGTTATTGTAAATATAGGCATAGGCACCTCCACCATATCCAGTGACATTCAATGAAGTTACTTGTAAAGTATCTTTTTGGATATCCATCCCTAAAATAGATTGTAGGTTGATACTTCCACCATTGGTAGCATTATGTATGCGGTGTAAAGTAAAGTAATGGTTTGTGGTTTGTGTGGCGTTGATATTGACCGTGCCACCGATGGATGTTTTATAATTTAAATTACCAAGATTAGTAGATCCGCTTGCATTTTTTGAAAAATTAAAATTACCTGTGATATCGGCCCCAGATCTAAATAGGAATGAATAGCCATTGCCTGTTCTATTGACTGTAAAGTTTCCATTAATCGTTGATTTGGTATCGTAATTGGTATATACTTCAGCAGATCCGGAAATATTCATCGTTACATTTCCATTAAATGTATTTTGCGAGTTGGCTCCATTGGCTTCAAAAAATGTATTGGAACCATAAATACGAAACATTGAATTCCCAGTAATGGTGTTGTTTTGCAATGAGGTATTATACCCACCCCCGTAGCTTGTGCTATCGGCAAGTTGCACATGTCCTTCGATTTGGTTATTGTACAAATATCCAAAGGCATTTCCTCTGTATGAAACGATATTTAGCGAGTCCAGTTTTAAACTATCGCTTTGTATATTGAATCCTCGTGAATTGTAGACATTGATTTTTCCTCCACTTGTTTGATTGATGATGCGATAAATACCCATGCCACCTATAGGACTTAAATTTGTATTGATATTCACAGTACCTGCAATATGGGTAGGTGTGTTTAAACTACCAAAATCACTATCGCCTGAAGTATTGTTAGTGTAGGAAAAATTGCCTGTAATATTGGCTCCTGAATTAAAAACTCTTGTATAACCAGGAGCGGTGCGAATAATTGATACATTGCCATTGAAGTGAGAAGTGTCTTGATTGCTAATATAAGCACTTGCACCACTTTTTAAATTGAAAATGACATTTCCATTATACGTATTACTCGAAGCACCTGCATCTGCTTCATAAAATGTATTGGTCCCAAAAACGGTAAATGATGTGTGACCATTGATAGTATTATTTCGAATATCGGTATAGTACCCACCGCCATAATTAGTGCTGTCTGCAAGGGTTAAGTGTCCATTAATTTGATTGTTAAAAAGAACTCCATATGCCGATCCGCGGTAATACTTGATATTTAATGAATCAACCAGTAAACTATCATTTTGTAAATTAAACCCTTGGGTATTGTAAAGATTGATTTTACCACCGGGGGTTTGATTGATGATACGTGACATGATAATTGTATTAACAGGTGATAAATTGACATTCATATTGATGGTGCCATTAATCAACGTTAAATTCGCCAAATTTCCTAATTCATTTGCCCCAGATGAATTATTATTGTAAACAAAATTTCCTGTAATATTGGCCCCTGCATTAAAGGCTCTTGTATAACCTGCCACTGTACGCAGAATGGTTAAATTACCATTATAGTTTGATTTATCCTGGTTACTAATATAGGCACTTGCTCCACTGTTTAAATTAAATACCGTGTTTCCAATAAATGTATTGGCATTATTGGCACCATTGGCTTCATATAAAGTATTGGTGCCATTGATGGTGATACTGGTATTGCCAGTGATATGATTTTGATGTATTTCAGTGTAATAACCACCTGTGTAACTCGCATCATCTGCTAATGTTAGATTTCCATTTAACTGATTATGTAAAAAGCTTGCATAGGCATTTGCTCGGTAACCTTGAATCGTAAGGCTATTCACTTTGAGTGTATCATCTTGTACATCAAACCCAGTTGAATTTTGTACATTGATACTTCCGCCGGTGGTTTGGTTTTTTATTCGCCTTAAAACAAATGCATTAGGGCTTGGATAAGAAGCATTGATGGTGCAAGTGCCACCAATATTTGTGGTTATACCTCCATTGCCGATACTGTTGAGACCACCAGCCAGATTCTGATAATTAAAATTGCCATTGATTGATCCACTGGCAGCTAATATATAACTTGACCCTGCTACATTTCTATTGAAGCTTAAATTAGCAGCATATTGCGAAGCCGCACTATAGGAAAGATAAGTGGTCAGTCCGCTATTAACATTATATACCACATCGCCATTGTATTGATTGGCAGTGCTACCTTCATAATATACATCGCTACCAGCTATGTTAAATGTGATTTTGTCATTTACGGTGCATGCATCAAAAGTGGCATAGTAACCTGAAGTGCCAGTGGTGATATTTAATACAATATCGCTGGCTCCATTGGTATTAATTAAGGTGGCGCCATTGAAGGTTACATAACCACCAATATTGCTTAATACCGTCATGGAATAACCATTAAAATCTAATACCACCCCCGGATGCACATTAATCACCCCAATGGTAACATTGCTTTGAAGTTTAGGACTATTTCCTGTATTGGTAATGTTTACATTAGAAGTTGAAATAGGAACTACAGCTGGAATCCAGTTGTTTGGATCGTTCCAATTTGAACTAATGGCTCCTGCCCAATTTTGGGCTTTAACTGCAAAGGAGAGACTCAGTAATAAGATGAGTGAAAGGAAAAATGATTTCATGGTTATATTGTTTTTATTTTCAAGGGTGATTAAAATCGCTTTCGTTTTTTTAGTCGTTTTCAAATGCAAAAGTAAAACATGCCAAAAATAAATTCTTAATTTATCCTCATGATTAATATCATGTTTTTGATTTATAACCCTTTATCCATCAATATTTTACATGATTTTTATCATCTCTTTACAATTATATAAATAAATAGATTTATTCTTTTTGATTAGTTCCTTTTTTGCTTGTATAATAAAATAGAAGAAATTATTTTTGATACTTATCCAGGGGGTGTTTTGTGATATTTATTTTGTACTAACAGCTAACATTGAAATAATTCGTAAACACTTGTATCAATCATTGTCTGATACAAATACAGTTAATACTTTATTTGCTTTAGTAAATCAACATCATTTATTGACAGCCGAATGCTTACAGAAATATATACCATGTTGTATTTTATAGTATAATATTTTGAAAGAATGTTTATTTTGAAAGAATGTTTAAATAATACACGCAAACATAGTAATTGCAACAATATCAACATTATTTTTGTATGTCAAAAAAACGCAAAGATTCAGTATTGAGAACAAAGGCTTGTGCTTTAATATTAATATTATGCAACATAGTGATGTGATTGAAAATTTTAAACACTGAGCCATTGAGTGCAATTTGCCAGTGTAAAGGGTGTCGGTATTACCCAATGATGCATAAATTGTAATTGCTATTGATACTACAAACTTGGTATATTGTGATTAAAAAACAATTATTATTATTGAACTATGAAATCTGATAATCAAATAATCAATATCGCTTTGGTGGAAGATAATGCTGTGAATAGAAACACTTTTATTCAAAAAATAAATCAGTTTTCAGATGTTCAACTTTTATTTACTTCAAATAGTGGTCACGAATTTTTAGAAAAAATTAAAGGTCTTCCTCTGCAACATTTGCCACTTGTCGTTTTTATGGATATTGAAATGCCTGACTTAAATGGTATTGAAACCATTCGATTGGCTATGTCTATACATGAAAGTATGCATTTTATTATTCTGACAGTATTTGAAGATGATGATAATATTTTTGAGGCTATACAAGCAGGTGCTTCAGGTTATTTACTCAAACATGAATCATTTCAAACCTTGTATAATTCGTTGTTTGAAGTGTTGAAATTTGGTGGTGCACCTATGAGTCCGGCTATTGCTAGAAAAACATTAAAATTATTGGGTCAGCAACCTAAACCAGACAAGCAAAACAATACGGCATTGATTGAAAATTTACTTTCAGAAAGAGAACGTGAAATATTGATGCATATGGTCAATGGGTATGATGCAAAACGCATTGCAGAGTTTACTGATATCAGTACACTTACTGTACGAAAACATATTTCAAACATTTATAACAAGTTGCATGTCAATTCAAAAGCGCAAGTGATATCAATGGCCCATAAAAATCACTGGTTGTAACTACGTTGCTTATAACAAACTCAAGTGATAACAGAAGTTGTTTTGTTTATTTTTACAAAGGTGGATTAAGGCATTATTTTTTTATTTTTATCCCATTCCAACTTTCTCCACATTCATTGAGTAGTTGCCCTTTTTTGCCCATCACTATCTGATTTTTATTTTTTACCCATATTGTTTTTCCTTTTGCGATATGCACAGGGGCATTAATGCTTAACATGGCTTTTTTGTTTAGTTCAATATCACTTGTCATATACAATGCTTCATTGTCTTCCACTTCCCAGCTAATATTACCTTTGATTATTTTGGGGGCATTGTATTTTACATCCGGTAAATCTGTTTCCCATAATCCTCTGCCATAAGTAGCTGCAATAAGTTTGCCTCTACAATAACTAATTTGCATTTCAGGTATGATGCATTTTGGTAAATGCGTTGAGAATAATTTCCAGGGTTCTTGACTGTTTTCTCTAAAGAATATCCCTTCAATGGTTGATGCAAACAAAGCTTCTTTTGTGCCTTCTAAAAACACAATATCGGAAACATTATAAACGGGTAACCCCATTGAATAATCAGTCCATGTTAACCCGCCATCTTCACTATACAATACGCGATTGGTTTGTTTGCAAGGGTCTTTATAATCACCCAGATATCCTAAACTTATCCATACTTTATTTGGGTTGTCAGGAGCAATACAAATGGCATGAATACGTGTATTGCTTTTGAGATGACCGTCGATCAATACTTGATCTGAAATGTTTTTAAATGTTTTTCCACCATCTGTTGACTTATATAAACTATGCCAGCATTTTGATAAATAAATCACTGAAGTATCACTACAGCTGACTGCAAATGCCAATGCTTCGTGGGCTTCGTCAAAGCGGGTGGTTTCCCATGATGTTGCTCCTTTTCGTAATATATTAAAATGATCTTCAGCAAAATATAAATTTCCATTTAAATCAGTAGCTAAGGTTTTTTTATTATAAGCTCTTTCTTTTTCATTGATATTCATCCACACATTAAATGGGGCAATGTCATTGGTAGTTTTCATCATGATACGTGCATTATATTGTCCGTATGCTTCATTGGGTATACGTTTGTTGTACTCCACATCATAACCATCTCCAGTGATTGCAATAATCCATTCCCTGGTTTTAGGTAAATAACTCATGATTGAATTGTCTTGTGATCCTGCACTGATAGTACCTGTAAAGGGCGAAATGCCTAATCCGTAAAATTGCGTAATGGGTAATGATTCACCATTTAAATTGACAAACGATTTGCCACTATTGTTTGAATAGGAGAGTCCACCATCTGTTCCCAGATAAATAATATCATTTAGGCCATCTTCTGAAAAATGATAAATATTAATACTTCTGATATCAGCATGGGGGATATTGTTTTCTCCAAAACTATAATCGTATAATGGTTTAAAGGTATGTCCACTGTCTGTGGATCGATACAAAATATTTCCTGCCAAATACATATATTTTCTATTGGTTGGATTTACAATCAATCCAGCGCGCCAATAGATATCTGCTTGTAAGGACTTATAATTGGGTGTTGTAATTGCTGTTACTTGTTGCGATGCGATATCGTAGGTATATATTTTTCGTAAACGCGTGCCAACAAAAGTTCTATCGATAATTAATTGATGATCGGCTGTTTTGATTACTTTCAATGCCAGTGTTTTTTGATCATCCTGTTCAATTTCAGTGATTTGCGATGTCATTTTTTCATATCGAATGTTATCAAGAATTTTATATGGATGTTGAATTTTTATTAAATCAGATTCAATGAGAGGTTTATTTGTCAAAGGGTCAATTTCTACATTTGCTTTAGTGGTAAAATAAAGTGCTTGCCCATCATCACTGATGATCAGTGAATTGATTTCAAAATCTTTTTTTGCAATCACTGAGGGAATTTGTTTTAATGAAAAAATAGGTTCCCAATGATTTCCTTCATCAAATGAACGAATGATAACTTGATTCCCCGTAGCATAAAAAACATGATTGACCTTATCATATTGTATCTTTTTAAGGATGGTAGAAACAAATAAATCAGGCTCTTCTTTATAATGATTACTCCAGTGAAGCCCGCCATCGGTTGATTTTAAGATGCCAAAATCAGCACCATCACAAACTGTTTTACAACCAGTTGCTAATAATATGGTATAAGGCTTCTTCGAATAATCAATCCATATTGAGTTGACACCAATCACAGGATATATAAAATTGTCAGTCAGGCATTCCCAGCTTTTTCCTTTATTGATGGTGTGAAATAATCCTGCGCTATAGCCTCCTACAAAAATTTCATTTTCATTATCAGGGTTTACCGAAATGGCATTGATAGCACCAAAATGTTGATGCATAGTTTGGTTCGGTGCATTAAATGGACCAATACATTGCCAGTTTGATTGATATTCACTTTGTTGGAGACAAGGTAAAAATGACTGGGCATGGCTGGTATTGCATATAAACAAGCTAATGAGGGCAATAGAAATATATTTTAAGATCATTCATTTAAAGATAGTTTATAAAATTAAACACTGTAACAATAACTACCAAAAGATCGTATTTACTTAAAATCAATATTTAATTGAAATTTTATGATATGGTATGTTTTAATACCATTATTTACTTTTCGGTGGAGCAATGAATTTATATGAGATCGTTTATTGTAAGATTAATTTTTTGTCACTTATTAGTTCTATTTTATTTACTAAATTTATACATTTAACTACTTTATTTGATTTCAACGTATGCATAAAATAATACTAGCCTTAGGCTTCATTTTAATTTGTACTTCCTTTAAGAGTGATCAATCAGCTATAAAATATCGTATACAAACCACCTATGATAAACTGATGAAACAAACTGATTTTAGAATGCTTGATGGTTCTGAACTTTCTTCATCACTGTATACATTAATACAACAATGTATTGCGAAGGAACAGCAATCAATTGAGCAATTGAAAGCAGCACATTCCACTGATAAACCCATGATTGTTGAAGGTGATTTGTTTACTTCAAATTATGAAGGGGCTACTTCATATACGATTCGTACAATGAAAATTGAGGGTAAAATGGCTACTGCAGATATATACTTTAAATATAGCACACTTGATACCGTACTTCATTGGTCAGATCGAATACAATTGGTTATTGAAAATAAACAATGGAAAATTGACAATGTATTCTATTTGCGGGATCCTCAAAACATGAAAGATTTGAAAAGTTTTTTGCAAGATTTCTTGAAAGAAGAAGGTCAATTAGTGGGCAACGATATCGACCCCAACGGATGTATTGGCTCTGCAGGATATACTTGGAGTAGCATAAAAAAGGAATGTATAAGAATATGGGAATTACCTTTGCAACTTGTCAACGCCGAGAAAACGTATAGAGCAGGTGTATGCTTTTCATCGGATTTAAAAAAAGCTGAAGTTTTTATCCCGAATGGGCCTATTCTTATGCAACAATTAAAAAAGGATGTATATACCTATAAACATGACACCTTGAAGAAAATGAAAGGTAAATGGCAACTATATTCTTCGAATCAATTAATATACAAAGCCGATTAATACCAACGACCTTTTAAGGATAGCCTGTTTGTTATTCGTTTAAATGTAATGTGTGTGGACATTATACCTATATTTTTCAAACAAATGATTAAATACAATAGGTATAATACAATCATTCTTTCTTTTGTCGATAGAAATATTTTTATTCTTTGATGATTTTTTGTGTACTGTAACCTTGGCTATTTTTTAAATGTATCAAATAGATGCCTTTAGGCATTGACGACATATCAAGTTTGAAGTGCTTGTTGATGTATTGTGTTTTCAAAGTAAGCCCCATTAGGTCGGTGACTGTTAGTGAAGTAGGTATTGCAAACGAATGTTCAATATGTAAATAATTCTCTACAGGGTTTGGAAATAAAGTAAAAGTCTGCGTTGCTTGTATAGGAAGCAAGGTGTTAGCAATACCAGGTGTTGAAGACATGGTATCTAATTGCAATGTCCAGCCATTATTGACACAACAACCTGAATAGGCTCCTCTGTAGGTCCAATCATAGATTCCATGATTAAAGTCTTTACTCCAATCGATGTTATTCATAAACAACGTAAAAGGGGTTAGTGTGGAGAATAATTGTCCACTTTGGGGATATAGATTTAATGCATTGATATTGGCATTGGCTGCAAGCACATAATTGCCTGCATTTACATATGAGTCCGTTACATTGTCTACACTATTGGTAAAGTTGCTAATAGCCTGAGGCGAAAATACTGCATTGCTATAGCAATATTGTTGATAAGCATTGTTGGGGTTATAAAGTCGTATGCCACCAGACGTATTTTTAGCCCAAACTGTATTGTGGAATACTTGAATGTTTTGTGGACTTACACCATTATGTGGGGTTAAATATATAGCTCTAAAGCCAGCAGGGTCAAAATGATTTACAAAAATATTATTGTATAGATGAATATTGCCAGTGCCCTGAAACAATGCTTCGACGGGATTATTATAAAAAAAGTTTCCATAAATTTCATAATAATCAGTTGACCCAAAACCATTTAATGGGAAACCACCTACCAATACATTGGGTCGTGCATTTGCCCCTGTCGAAGAGGTGGTATCTTTGGTAAAAACATTATGTCTGATCGTTGTTTTTCCATTCACTGCTGTGCCTGCAAATAAGGCCCGCACAGTGTCTAACTGATGTTTTATTTCAATATTATAACCAATGGTATTGGCAATAAAATTGTATTCTATCAATCCGTTTACAAAAGGAGCTTCACCCGTTGAATTGCCTAAATACATGCCCGTGCCTGCACCGATAATTTTATTTTTTCTGATGATCCAATCCCAAGCAGCACATTTTGTACTGATGCCTACATTTTGTTGTGATGATCCATAGTTCACAATATTTAAGTATTCAAGGGTAATGTGATGTGCCCAGTTGCCTGAGGTTCCTTCCGCTTTTACAGCATCAATATTTAAATTTAAACCATCTAGTTTTAGATCACGAATTGTCAGGTATGAACATTGGGTGATGCTGACTGTATTGCAACAGGCATTTCCCTGAAACACTGTCGATAAACCGCTTCCCATAATTACAATGGGTGTACCAGCATTGCCGTTGATGCCATTTAAAGTAAGGTGATTCGTATAGATACCCGGTGCAAGTTTTAAAGTGTCGTTCGCAACTAAGGAGTTGAGGTAAGTGGTATAATTACTTGTATTGGCATTGATTAAATTTGCGTAAGCAGGAAGGACAAGCGTACAACAAATCATCAACAAAAGAGATAATCGGAAAACTTTTTTCATACCGTTGTGGGTATTTTGAATGAACAATATATTGATGCTAACATTTAATCTTTATAAGTACGTGGTACAGCAGGGTCTGTAATGATGATATAATCTCCCTGTTCTTTATATTCTTGCCAGTTGATATTTGGAAATGATTCATCACTGCTGGTAGAAATAATTAAGGATCGGATATTTGGATTGAAATTTTTTAATTGTTCTACTATGGCAAAACCTTCATCGCTGTGAAAGCGACCATTCACCTGAAGTATTTTTACATCTTTAAACCTTTTTAGGTATTCAGCAATAGAGTAGGCCATGGTAGCATCCCAAAGAGATTGAGCCATGATTAAATTGAAATTTCCCATGGGTGACATTACGGGTGCTTTTTTGCTGGTGTCTTTCGTTGCACTTGCATCATGCGAAGTAAGTCCCATCAATTTGTCGTAGTATTTACCCGAAGCGGTATCATATGGCAAAGGCGCAAAATTTCTTTTTGATTCATCACTCAATGCCATCAAAGCTTCTTGTCCTAATCGACCTACAAGGTTTGTATAACGACTTGGTGCATTGGCGCAAATGACATCTAGATGATTTTTTTTCGCAAATTCTACCATGGGTTTGTAATCTCTGTAATTACTCCAAGCCCTTGCATCTTTTATAAAGTTTTTTTCACGAATGCCGTCAAATAAATATTCATCCATTACACCTTGTACATCTCTATCAAACATTTCCATCGATAATACTACCTGTTCGTTATAAGCTGCATAAAGCATTTCTAATGTTTTGTGTTCGATATAATGTGTTACAGAGTCGTTGTGTTCTTCCCCAATAAACAACACATCATAATGTTCCATTTCATCAATGATGGTTTGCATACTAACTTCTTTGCCTTGTTGTACAGAATAGATTTTGTAATTTTTTTCTGTCACCTGACCTGTAGCATTGAATGCACCCAACATGAATGCAAAATAGAAGAAAAGTTTACTTAGTGGCTTTTTGAACATAGATGTAATAATCATGATTTATAAAATTAATTCCTGACAATATAGATGACATTTTTTTAAATAGCTAAATTATTCCCAAAATTTTACATATGAATTCATGGTCTTAAATTGTTCCTTATTGTTTTAATATAGGATATATCCAATTTACATCGAATCTCGAATTATCAAAATGCTTGATTATATTTGTTGTATAAAGGCATTTTAATTTTATTCATTTAATCTATACACCTAATGCAACTATTTACAAAAAAACTTTTTTTACCTATTTTATGCTGTGTTCTAATCCTTGTTTGTCAAAGCAATATCTCCTTCGCACAAACTACTTATAAAGATGTGGTACCAGTATTAATAGCCAATTGCAATACCTGCCATCATACAGGGAGTATCGGCTTTCCGCTCACTACCTATAGTGAAGTAGTGCCCATGGGGGCGGCTATCAAATCGGCTGTTTTAACAAAGCATATGCCACCTTGGCCAGCTGATCCAACCTATAAAAATTATGTACATGAACGTGTTTTGAGTCCGGCTGACATTACCTTGTTGGTTGACTGGATTGACAATGGTATGCTTGCCGGGGACACCACCTTAGCACCTCCATTGCCTGTTTATAGCAATACACAACTCAATGGTACACCTGATTTGATACTTAATTTGCCAAAATTTATCAGCACTGCCACCAACGCTGATCATTATTATTGCATGAATGTACCTACAGGTTTATTGCAAGATCGGTACATCAGGGCTTTTGAATTTGTACCAGGTAATAAGCCTCTTATACATCATGCTGTAATAACCATCGATACTACTGGCAATGCGATAGATGATTTTAGTGGAAATTGTTTTAATCAACAAGGGCAAATCGGTATTGGCGATTATGCACCCGGTATGGGACCTACCGTATTACCTGGCGTTGTACCTGCAAAGTTTGGGTTTAAACTCAAAGCGGGTTCAAAAATGTCTTTTCAAATACATGTGCCAGAGGGAACAGCAGGTTTACAAGACAGTTCACAATTAAGGATTTATTTTTATCCGGTAAACGAACCCAATGTGAGAGATATGTATTTTCAAACGGTATTACAAAACTGGAATTTCTTTATTCCTGCCAATGATAGTGTAGTGGTTACGCAAAAATATCCACCAACAGTTGCTGGTCTTCCTATAAATGTTTCCTTATATGGTGCATTTCCGCATTCTCATAAAACATGCACTGCCATTTTAAATTTTGCATACAATAATACTGATACGATTCCTTTGATAAGAATCAACCATTGGGATTTTCATTGGCAAATGCAATATACTTTTAAAAAAATGGTGAAAGTGCCTAATAATTATCATTTATTTTCAGTTCATAAATTTGACAATACAGTCAATAATCCTGAAACCCCAGACCACAATGCCCCGGTAATTCCAGGTACCAATACCTATGATGAAATGTTTTTTGACAGTTATCTTTTTGCCTATTATTTACCAGGTGATGAAAACATAAACATTGATTCATTATTGCAAAACGATCCCTTATTTTTCCCTAGTAGTACAAATGATTTAGATAAAACCATCCACAACATCAAAGTGTATCCTAATCCATTTGATGAATGGATACAACTTGATTACCATTTACTCAATGCACAATATGTAACAGTGAGTATTTTAAATTCATTAGGTCAGGAAATCAACCAAATATCATCCTCTATTGAATCTTCGGGATTGCATTCACATCGTTGGGATGGAAAAAACCAGCAAGGCTTGAAAATGCCTTCAGGTGTTTATATTTATAAAATACAAGCAGGTAATAAATTGATGACAGGAAAAGTATTTTTGAAATAGTTTATTACGACATTCATTAATGTATGGGATAATATACTAAAACACTTGGTATAGATGCTCTATAGACATTTATATCATACTTAAAAAGGTACGTCTTCATCATGATTGCCGATGCCTGTAAAGTCATCATCTTCTACTTTATATTCATCTACTTTTGAGGTACGTTTTTCATAGCCATCTTGTATTGAAATTTTTGGACCTTCGCCATAAGAAGCTTTTATACCTGCTTTAGGATCGGGGTTGCCATAATTGTTGGCAATTTCAAATGAGTTTACTTCGGGCATATCTTCAAATCGTTGTATTTCAAGATTGGCTTTTACTTTTACAATATCGGTTTTGCCATTTCGATGTTTGGCAATATTGATCCATGTTTCGCCAGGAATCACATCACCATCAGGGTTTTTTTCTAAACCATAATAATCAGGACGATATAAAAACATGACCATATCTGCATCTTGCTCAATGGCACCCGACTCACGAAGATCACTCAATTGGGGAAGTTTAGCGCCATCTTTTCGCGACTCTACACCTCTATTTAATTGGGAAAGGGCGATGATTGGTATTTCTAATTCTTTGGCCAGGCCTTTGAGGTCTCTGGAAATTTTAGAAATCTCTTGTTCACGATTACCACCACGTTCTACAGAGCCCTGCATCAATTGAAGATAATCGATAATCACTAAACCAATATTGTATTTTTGTTTCAACCTTCTACATTTGGCTCTTAATTCAAAGATATTCAAAGCAGCCTGATCGTCTATAAAAATGTTTGCGGCAGATAACTTACCCATCCGTTGATGAATCTGAATGATTTCATGTTCGGCCAATTGTCCCTTGGTGATTTTTCCCAGAGGCACATCCGTTACTGCGGAAAGCATCCTTTTAACCAATTGACCTGCACTCATCTCTAATGAGAAAAAGGCAACGCCGGTGGTTTGTGTATTGTGTAAAGCAGCATTCATCACAAGGTTAAGGGCAAAAGCCGTTTTACCAACAGCAGGACGTGCAGCCAATATAATCAAATCAGTTCTTTGCCAGCCCGAAGTGATTCTGTCGAGGTCTCTAAATCCAGATGGAACACCCGTCAAATCATCTTTTTTATTGGCTTGTAATTCTATTTCATGAATGGTTTTTGCCAATATTGAATTGATACCTGAAAAGTTTTTTCGTAAGTGTTTATCGGTGATTTCATACAGATTGGTTTCTGCTTTGTCTAATAAATCAAACACATCAGAAGAGTTTTCATAAGCATCACCAATGATTTCTCCACTCATTCGAATCAATTCGCGCAAAATATATTTTTGCATCACTATACGGGCGTGTTCCTCAATATGGGCGCTACTCACTACATCGCGGGTAAGACTCGTTACATAATAGCTACCACCAACCATTTCTAATTCGCTGTTTTTGCGTAAATCTTCGCAAACAGTCATAAAATCGATCCGTGAACCTTTGTCAAACAATCGTCTGATAGATGTATATATTCGTTGGTTGGCATCTGAATAAAAGCATTCAGGCGATTGTATGATTTCCAATACCTCTGCAAGTTTTTGAGGTTCTAACATAATGGCTCCTAATACGGCACCTTCCAAATCGGGTGCCTGAGGGGCCATTTTACCATATATAAGGGATGGTATTTCTGGTTTTTTGGTTCTAGTCGCTAGTTTATTCGATACAGCCATTGTATTTTAAAAGGATATGTGGGTTAGTTGAATATTTATCTTATTGGTGTTGTGTTGAAACGAATGTAAATGGTTTTGTGATAGTATTTTTGAAAATGACCTACAATATTTTATTAAGACTCATTCAACATTTATCCACAAAGTTATTCCATTCTTCACAATATGAATTCAAACTTTTTTGCACATTTTTTTTTATTTATACAAAAAATTGGGCTTTATACACCAATGGATGTGTAAAAAATAAATAATAACTATAGCCTCTTTTTTTTGTTAAAAACCCAAAGAAAACAATGTACATTTTTTGTATAAAATGGGGGCGAAATTTCATTTTATTCCCAATATTTATGCTGGTATTCCAGCAATACATTGATTTTATCGTTTAAAGAAAATCAATGGAATGCATGCACCGGTCAAAATTCAGTATTTGGTAACCGGGCTTTTAAAAGCTACTGTTGGTATTTACTCCGCATTGTTACATGCATGAAAAGCTTTTTTAACGACAGTATTGATGATTTTTCCAATTGATTGATTGTATGAATCCATTCATAATGGGTTGATAATATATTTGCTTGATTATTCTTTCCAAATAAATGGGAAAAGAATAATAGACAAAACAATGATTAAAAAATCAAGTAATATTAAGGCTCCGTAAAATTGCCACCAACCCGTTACTTGTAAAGTAACAAAGAGGGGTTTTGACAAATCAGACAATAATATAATTTGTGGTATCACCACCGGAAATCCTAATATAGCGATCAAGGCTGAATTGCCACCTGCTTTGCCTGCAATAGCCGCTAAAGTGGTAAATAATAAGGAAAGACTAATGCCACCCGTAATAACCATCAACAAAAATTGTTGAAAATAAACAATGGGATCGCCTAAAAGGAGCACAAATAAAAATAAGCCAATAAAACTCATCATCAGCATCATAACCACATTATAAATCAATTTTGAAATGATGATATCTCGAGGATGATGTACAGTATAATAATACAGGTTTCTATTTTTACTTTCTTGTAAAAAACTTTTTGCGACTGCGTTGATACTGACAAACAATAAGATAATCCAAAATAACACATTCCAAGTTTCCCCCTCCGGACGGTCCTGCAACATTTTAATGGCAAATACCGCACTTGTAATATAAAGAATCAACCCATAAATTGAATATTTTTGTCGCCATTCAAGCAGGAAATCTTTTTTTAACAACAATATTATTTTTTGAAACGAATTCAATTTTTTTTCGCAAAAGTAATTTCATTCGGCTTAATATTACCGGCAATTGGAAAAAAGTATTTTTAATTTCAAATATTTTTTTACCTTACTTCTTCATTTGTAAAATTATACTATGGAAAAACAACTTTCATTAGAGGAGATACAAGATTTTAAAGGCAAATATCCCAAGCAATTGTGGTATTTATTTTTCAGCGAAATGTGGGAACGCTTTTGTTTTTATGGTATGCGTGGCATGCTGACATTTTTTATGGTTAATCATTTAATGATGAATGAAAAAGTGGCCAATTTGCAATATGGAGCCACTCAGGCATTTGTGTATGCCTTTACTTTTATTGGAGGTTTATTTGCTGATAAAATACTTGGGTTTAGAAAATCATTATTTTGGGGAGGCATTCTCATGATTATTGGCAGTTGTATTTTAGCGTATGACCCTAAAGAATTTTTCTTTTTAGGGATCAGTTTCAATATCATAGGTACAGGTTTTTTTAAACCAAACATTTCTACCATGGTGGGCAATTTATATAAAGAAGGCGATCATCGTCGCGATGCCGGATTTTCATTGTTTTATTCAGGTATCAATATAGGCGCACTTATTGGAGGATATTTATGTGTGGCAATTGGGAAAGGTCAAATGCTTACCAATATTATACCTCCAGATATAACATGGAATGTTGCCTTTGGTTTAGCTGCTTTTGTGATGCTGATTAGTTTATTGACTTTTGTGTTTACCCAGCAATCTCTCGGAACCATTGGACTATCGCCCCTGAGTGCATTAGACAGCACAAAACAAAAAAAATGGTATGAGTATGTAGTGTATTTAGGGTCCTTGCTCATTATACCTGTCATTATGAAAATGGTGGCCAAAACTGAATATACTGATTGGTTTATGTATATTATAGGTCCTTGTACCCTCATTTACTTGTTTTATGAAATGTCGAAATATTCAAAAAAGGAAGTAATGAAACTGTTTGCTGCCTTGGTTTTTATTTTGTTTTCCATTTTATTTTGGGCCTTTTTTGAACAAAGTGGGGGTTCATTGAGTTTGTTTGCTGCCAATAACCTCAACGATCATGTATTAGGGATTAAATTAGACCCTAATGGGGTAAACAACTCTGCCAATTCATTGTTTGTGATCATTTTTGCGCCTATCGTTGGTTTGATTTGGATTGCGATGTACAAAAAGAAAATTGAACCCAATACCGTGGTGAAGTTTGGGTTAGGATTTATATTTCTTGCTTTGGCATTTTATGTTTTTTATTATACCCGTTTCTTTGCAAATGCAGATGGGATTACATCATTGGATGTGTTTACAGCGGCATATTTTGTGGTTACCTTAGGCGAGCTATGTCTATCACCCATTGGTTTATCAATCATGACTAAATTATCGCCCCAAAAATTGCAAGGGGTGATGATGGGGATGTGGTTTTTGGCAAGTGCGTATGGTCAATATGTAGCAGGATTATTAGGAGCAGGTATGGCAAGCACAGATGAAAATGCTTCGGCTGCTGTAAAGCTCGTATCCTATACGGAAGGGTATAAACAATTGGCGATTTATGCCCTTATCGCTGGGGTAGTTTTGATATTAATTTCTCCTTTGGTTAGAAAAATGATGCATGAGGTAAAATAGATGAAAAGCAATTCCATAAAAGTTCAAAAATTACTCGTTACTGTTTCCGTTTGTTTATTTATTATAAAAATAATTGCCTGGTATATCACCAATTCGGTGGCTATACTCACAGATGCACTCGAAAGCATTGTGAATGTAGTGGCAGGTTTTATTGGCTTATATAGTATCATCCTTTCTGCAAAACCTAAAGATAAAGAACATCCTTATGGGCATGGAAAAGTTGAGTTTTTGTCAGCGGCTATTGAGGGTATTTTAATCATCATAGCGGGTTTCATCATCATTTATGAAGCCGTTATGAATTTATATCATCCACATACTCTCAAAAAATTAGATTATGGTTTAATCTTGATTGCCTTTTCTGCCATCATCAATTATGTAGTAGGTCATTATTGTGTACAAAAAGGGAAAAAAGAAAACTCACCCATCTTGATCGCGAGTGGTTCGCATTTAAAATCTGATACCTATTCAAGTTTGGGTTTGCTTGCCGGGGTTTTGCTGATCATGCTTAGTGGGCTCACCTGGATTGATAGTATCGCTGCGGGAATCTTTGCATTCATTATTATTTTTACGGGTTATAAAATTATCCGCAAAGCAATAGCAGGTATCATGGATGAAAGCGATGAGGCAATCATTGAAGATATTGTAAAAGTGTTGAACGATAATAGAATTCCACAATGGATTGATGTCCATAATATGCGGGTGATTGATTATGCAGGTTTTTTTCATATCGATTGTCATCTTACTGTTCCCTATTACATAAATGTCAACGAAGCACACGCTATACTTGATTCGTTGACTGCGATGTTTCAAAAACATTTTGATGATAAAGTCGAATTTTTTATACATATCGATGGTTGTTTATCTACACAATGTAGTATCTGTGCGGTTGAACCATGCAGCAAGCGGCAAACAGCATTTATGCAACATATACCCTGGACGACCCAAAATATTTTAAGCAATGAAAAGCATCAATTACCTGCTTAATTTTCTTTTTATAGCCTGTTTTTAGATGTGATATCGATTTTTTTCATTGAAAACTAGATTGACCTTAGGTATCATATGATCATGTAAAACCGCCTTTGTATTTTTAAATATCATCATCACTCTACAAAATCTAACAATTTGCCTTAGTATTTAAGAATTAGTAAATACAATCCATTATTTTTGTACAAAATTTTACAAATATGAAATTAGTGATACATGCATTCATGCTGTTTTTAATATGTAGTACCTTCTCAGTTGAGTCATTTGCCCGTAAATCAAAAGGGATGAATATCGTAGGAGAAGAAGTTAGCTATATGGCCAATGGCATCACCATGAAAGGATATATTGCCTATGATAAATCCCAAAAAGGCAAAAGACCAGGTGTATTGGTTGTACATGAATGGTGGGGATGTAATGAATATGCCAAGAAACGAGCACGTATGTTAGCTGGTTTGGGATACATTGCTATGGCCGTTGATTTATATGGCAATGGTAAAATAGCCACTGACCCGACAACAGCACAACAATATGCAACTGCCTATTATCAGAATCCTGTACTTGCACGTGAATTATTAGAAGCTGCTCGATTCACAATGAAAAATTATGCCCAAACAGATGAAAATAAAATAGCAGCTATTGGATATTGTTTTGGAGGTGGGGTATTGTTAAACATGGCACGTATGGGAATGGATTTTAAAGGCATCGTGAGTTTTCATGGTAGTTTAAATGGCACACCCGCTGCAGCAGGCACTGTGAATACTCAAATATTGGTTTGTCATGGTGAAGCTGACGTATTTGTGAAACCAGAGGAAGTGATTGCTTTTCAGCAAAGCCTTAAAGCAGCCAATATTCCTTATGAATTTATTTCTTACCCTGATGCTACCCATGCTTTTACCAATCCAGATGCCACAGCTACAGGTAAGCAGTTTGGCATGCCGATAGAATATAATGAAGCTGCCGATAAAAAATCGTGGAACGATATGGCAGTTTTTCTTAAAAAGGTGTTTGCGGTTTCTGTTAAGACGGTGATTGTTGAATAGGAATTGTCGGGTAAGCCTTTTCCATATTAAAAAGATGGCTATGTTTTTTAATCGTTTGTTTTAATATTATTTACATTCCTTTACTTATACAAAATACAAATAAAGAAGTGTAAATAATATTAAACGTTTGCACCATTCTTTGCATGTTAACTTCAAAAAAAACCATATATATTTATAAATGGAGAGTGAAAAAATTCGGGTTCATGCCTGCACACATTACCATTAAGCTAATAACAAGTGGACTATCTTAATGTGACGTTGGTAAAAATGCACGGTAAGATATCGTTCGAAGATATCAAAAAGGATCAGGTTTGATTTTTTATTTTAATATGCACCCTCTATAACTACTCCTCCGTATTTTTTAATTTCATAAGCAAGGTATAGGCATCTTCTAAAACGATATCTGTGGTATTAAAATCAATATTTTCAAGCGATTTGACACTGATAAAGCCGTTTTCGTTTTCCCCTGTTTCTACTGCAGATAATGTAAAATGATACTTGTCTTTTGCTACAAAAATATAATGATTACCCTCAAAAAACACAACAGCCTGTTCAGGTACACTCAAGCCATTGTAGGCATTGATTTCAATTTCAGCAGTTAAATACATGCCTGGTAAAAGGGTATGGTCGTATTCCGAAAAATGGCAATGCACATCAATTGTTTTATTTGCATTGACATCTTTGCTGATTAATATAATTTGACAATGATATTTTTTTTCTGGATGCGATGGGGCATAGCATATTAATTGTTGACCCACCGATAACCTGGAAATATCTTTTTCAAATAATTGCAAATTCAAATGAATATCTGTCGGATTAATCAAATCGAAAATCACTTCTGATGGGGTTACATATTTTCCAATATTTACATTCACTTTACTTACATAACCATCAATAGGGCTTTTTAAGGAAACCGTCTTTACATATTGATTGCTAAGTAAACCATTTGTATTGATACCAATCATTTGCAAAGTGGCTTTCAATGCATTCATATTCACGGTTTCCTGGTCGAGGGCTGCTTTTGCCTGTTGCATCACTTTATCGCTGCTTGCTTGTTCTTTATTGAGTTCAAGCTGACGTTGATAATCTTTGTTGAGTACGTTTACTTTTACCTGACTACTTAAAAAAGATTGTTGCATTTGTATATATTGCTGATCTTCCAGGGTGGCCAACACCTGACCTTTATTGACATGCATTCCAGGCAATAAAGAGGTTTGTTTTAAGTATCCTCCCATCGGTGCACTGATGCTCACCATGTTTTGGGGAGGTACATCTACTTTGCCATTTACTTTTAAAACGGTGGCAATATTTTTTGTACTTGCTTTGCCTGTTTTAATACGCGTGTTTGCTAGTTGTGCATCAGTGAGTGTAACCAAATTGCTATTGATGACTTCTGTCTGAGCTACTTCCGGGGCTTTCTTACTTTCACAACTGACCATAAACACAGAAGTCAGCAGTAAAGTGATGATATAGATATGTGTATTCATTGTATTATTGATTTTGAATTTTTTGTAATTGAATAATGGCTTGATTATATTGATGTACGTATTGCAAATAGGCTTTTTCTATTTGAACTGACTGCAGTATCATCATCGCCCATTTAAAATAATCGATTTCTCCTTTTTGTAATTGTAAACCCACCGTTTTTTGAATTGTACGGGCATTTTTTAGCAGATTTGATTCGTATTTATCAATGATATACTCACTTGATTTAAGTTCCTGAACCCAAAATGAATATTGCTGTTTTAACTCTTGATTTTTATGCTGAATCATTAATTGATTTTGATCTAATAACAACTGATAGGAAGCAATTTTTTGTTTGGACGCTTGTCGAAATAAAGGCACATTGAGACCTACTACACCACTGGTAAATCTATGTGAAGCATTAAAATATCGATCCTGATTATTTATTTTTTGCCACCCAATCAAACTTTGATTATTAATACCCACATTGAGTTCTGGCCACCATAGCTTTTTTTCTGCTTGTTGTTGCGTTTTGATTAAGGTATTTTCTTTTTGCAGCTTTACAAGCAAAGGATGCTCATCTAGTTTTTCATTGTCAATATAGGATGCTTCATATTTGTATGATGTTGCGCTTGGTGTATAAGTTTGTGACGCGTTTAAAAAATAATTAAACAGCAACTGATTTTGTTTGATAAGGGAAGATATTTCATGCAATTGTATCTGTATATCATTCATTTGACTTTCAGCACTTGTTTTTTCTAAAATATCGGTTTCGCCTTTATTAAACCTTAATAATGACTTATGGTAAAAATTTTCAAACAAGTCATTCGCTTTTTTTAGCATCAGTTCTTTTTCTTTCAATATTAAATATTCATAATAAAGCAGTTTTATTTGGGTTTTTACTTCTGTTGTATTCCAAGTAATTTCAGTTTGTAAAATGTCGGCTTGTGCTTCCATTACATGTTGCTGTGCTTTGTAAACACCTGGCCATGGGATGCCTTGATTGATAGAAAATTTGCTATCAAACACTTTTGAATTAAATTGTCCAAACTCGCTGCTGATAGCTGTTTTAGGGATGACTTTCACTGCAGATTTTAACTGTTGATAATATGCAATGTTTTTTTGTAATGCCTGTATCTGGTATTGATTTCCGACTGCCATCTCTAAAGCATCAGGCAATGAAATGGATGTTTGGGCATTACTCCATTGCGATAAAAATACCAGCAACAGTAAGGTAGATAGATGTTTCACTTTGATATTTTTGATGGTGAATTTTTTTTCAATTTTATGTTCAAACCAAACATACAAAACAGGGAGTACAAACAGTGTCAAAAATGTAGCTGTAATCAATCCCCCTATTACTACTGTTGCTAATGGTCGTTGTACCTCAGCACCTGCACCATTGCTCAATGCCATGGGAATAAAACCCAAAGATGCAACTGAGGCGGTCATCAACACAGGCCTTAATCTGGTTTTTGTACCTTTAATCACAATATCTGATATTGCGTCATCACTATTAGCCCGCAGATTATTAAATTCATTTATCAATACAATACCGTTTAAAACGGCTACGCCAAAAAGTGCAATGAATCCAATACCTGCCGAAATCGAAAATGGCAGGTCGCGGGCTGCGAGCAACAATATACCTCCAATGGCTGACAATGGAATGGCTGAGTACACCAACAGTCCTTGTTTCACAGACCCAAATGCAAAATACAGTAAGAGAAAGATCAAGAAAAGGGCCACAGGGACTGCGATTTGCAAACGATTCTTTGCCTGCTTTAAATTTTCAAATGATCCTCCATAGTTTACATAATAACCCGAAGGGAATTTGACTTGTTTCGATATTTTGTCTTGTAACTCTTTTACAATACTCTCCACATCTCTGCCTCCAACATTAAACCCGATGACAATTCTTCGTTTAGCATCTTCACGTTGTATTTGATTGGCGCTATTCACCAATTGTATATTGGCAATTTGATCGAGGGGGATTTGCAATCCTGAAGGGGTGGTCACTAACAAACTTGCGATGTCTTTAATACTTTTTCTTGATTCATTTTGCAATCGAACAATTAACTCAAATCGTTTTTCACCTTCAAATACCTGACCAGCTACTTGACCTGCAAAGGCCGTATTCACTGTTTTGTTGATGTCAGCGATGTTTAACCCATATTGTGCAATCAGTGGACGATTGTATTTTATCACGATTTGAGGAAGGCCTTCGATTGGTTCTATATACAAATTTTCGGTCCCCGAAACAGTATTTACTATTTTGCCTAGTATGTCGGCATACCGGGATAAGGTGTCTAAATCTTCGCCAAATATTTTACAAACCACATCTTGTCTAGCTCCTGTCATGAGTTCATTAAAACGCATCTGTACTGGAAACTGAAAACCAGCGGTTATACCTGGAATATCATCAAGCTGTTTTTTCATTTTTGCAGACAATTCATCAAATGTCTTGGCTGAAGTCCATTCTTTTTTGGGTTTAAGTATTACCATCATATCACTAGCTTCAATGGGCATGGGGTCGGTTGGTATTTCGCCACTCCCAATTTTGGTCACTACTTTTTCAACTTCAGGAAAATGACGTAAAAGGGTTTTTGCTGCTAATTGTGTTTTTTCGATGGTAGTGTTGAGGTTACTCCCAGTCATTACCCTTGTATCTACCGCAAAGTCGCCTTCTTCAAGGGCTGGAATAAATTCGCCACCAAGCTGCGTAAGCACAATAACTGCAAATACAAATAATGCCAATACAGACATGATAATGGATTTAGGAAATTGCATCATTCGTTGTAATATAGTTTGAAATTTATTTTCAATACGTAGCATCACTCTGTCACTTAAGCTTGCTTTGGAAGGTTTATTTATAAATAATGCAGTCATCATGGGTATATAAGTTAATGATAAAATAAAAGCACCCATCAAGGCAAATGTGACGGTTTGTGCCATTGGTTTAAACATCTTTCCTTCTATTCCCTGCAGGGAAAAAATAGGGAGGTATACAATCAAAATAATCAACTGTCCAAATAAGGATGCACTCATCAGTTTACCTGCACTATTGCTTACGATACCATCGATTTCTTTGCGTAATCCTGTTTTGTTTAACTGCAATTCATTCGAAAATTTATAGGTAACTAAAGTATGCATCACACCTTCAACAATAATGACGGCCCCATCAACGATTAACCCAAAATCAATTGCACCCAAACTCATGAGATTGCCACTGACCCCAAATGCATTCATCATAATCACTGCGAACAACATCGAAAGGGGAATCACAGAGGCGGTAATCAGTCCGACCCTGATATTCCCTAAAAAGATGACCAAGATAAAAATGACAATCAAAGCCCCTTCAATCAGGTTTTTTTCAACAGTGCTGATGGCATTATTCACCATTTTGGTTCGGTCTAAAAAGGGTTCAATTTCTACACCTTCAGGTAAGGTTTTTTTGATTTGCTCCACACGTTCTTTTACACGTTTTATAACGGCTGAAGAATTTTCGCCTTTAAGCATCATCACTACCGCACCAGCTACTTCACCATCATTATTATAGCAAACAGCACCATAACGTATGGCATTCCCAAATTTTACTTCTGCTACATCATTGATAATAATTGGAATACCGTTTTCATTGTTTTTTACCACAATATTCTTGATATCATCAATATGATCTATAAGCCCTTCACTTCTGATATATTGTATGGTGGGGCCATTTTCAATATAAGCACCTCCTGTGTTTTGGTTGTTTTTCTCTAAGGCCGTAAATACATCTTCAATGCTTAATTGCATCGCATTTAATCTTTCTGGATTTACAGCGATTTCATACTGTTTGAGTTTGCCACCAAAACTTGAAACGTCAGCGACCCCCTTTACGCCAAGCAATTGCCTCCTCACAATCCAGTCTTGAATCGTTCGCAATGAAGTAGCATCGAAGGCTGATTCATATCCCTTTTTGGGTTTTACCACATATTGATATATTTCGCCCAGCCCGGTGGTGACAGGGGCTATGGTGGGAGGGGCTATGCCTTCGGGTAATTGACTAAGCACTTGTTGTAATCGCTCAGTCACTTGTTGCCTTGCCCAATATACATCGGTGGCATCATCAAAAACAATGGTAACCAACGAGAGGCCGAAACGGCTAAAACTCCTGATTTCATGTAAGCCAGGTATATTGGCATTGGCTTGTTCTATCGGAAAGGTAATGAGCCTTTCTACATCAAGCGCACCCAATGAAGGCACTGTTGTAATGACTTGTACCTGATTATTGGTAATATCAGGTACTGCATCAATGGGTAGTTTGGTCAATGAATAAATACCAAATCCAATCAGCACCAGGGTAAACAGCCCAATGATGAGTTTGTTTTGTATTGAAAAATTAATGATTTTTTGTAACATACATTTCTTTTAGTTTAATAATTAGTCGTCTTCATTTTTTTCTTTTGCTTCCTTATCGTTAGATATTGTCTGATTGTTTTCTGTACTTATTGTAGCATGATCTCTGATTTCAGTATGCATGATTTGACCACCTGTATTGCCTGTTTGAATGCCTAAATAAATGCCAACTGTACATGTAAACAAAAGGATGAGCGTAATAAATAGGGGGTCAGATTTTTTCTTATAACTGATCCATCCTGCCACTATGGAAATGATTGCCATTAAATAATTCACAAGGGCAAATTTCTCAGCCCATTCTTCATGGTTATGCATTAAATTTTCTGATACTTGTTTCATATTTTCTACTACTTCTTCAGCACCTTCGCCTGTAACTGAAGCAATATACGAAAATAGTGCACCGAATACAAAGAGGCAATAGGCGGTTCTTTTTAGGATGCTATTTTTAGCTAAAAGACCCACGATTAATACGATAGCGCCAATCATAGGTATAATAATGGGAAAATGGTTTATGATTAAATGATAATGTGCGTTGTTCATGATAATGTTATTTTTATTTGATAAATATTTATTTTTTTACTGCTTTAAATTCCTAAAAACCATATGATAGATTGCATTTAAAAAGTTGCTTATTTAAAATGTGTATTCGCATTTTACTATTTTTTTTAAAATGAAGAATAGTTTATAAGGAATTCAATGATTGTATTTTCAACTTATTGAATAAGGGGTGACGACATATAGACAATGTAAATGAATCTTACTATTTTAATCGAATGCAAAACGATGTGTGGAGTGAATGCTTATACATTAACTATAAATCTTCTGATGAAGCATCATCTTTGATGAATAGGCATGAGCAATGAAGTAAAAAAAAGAGTATTGACAACAATTGTTCATTCATATTCAGACATATCGTAGTAGACTTCTTTTATTTTTTGATTATTAAAAGGGAGTATTGTCTAGATTGTCAATTCACCAATGGAGAATGTTCGTTCGTTGAATAACGAAATCATCCATTTTAGGCAATTGACCGGGGTGGTTGCCAAATGCTCGCAAGATACAAAGCGCTCAAAAATGAGGAATCGTATAAATTAAAATCCTGCTTGTCAATAAAATAGGGTGTAGGTGTGTCAAAATTTTTGGAGGCTTCGTTTTGGCATATCGCAATATTATAAAACGAAGGAATGTCAGATTTGAAGGGGAGTTTCATGTCTTTATCATAATCTGCATCTTTGATAGGTTCATTGACATAATGGATGATAAAAAAATCGGCAAAACTGATTTGCTGATTGTGCTGTTTATGTTCCTGATAATGAATCACAAAATGGTGAATTCTTAAAAGTTGAGAAAATGAGGTAGCCCCAAAAACGTAGATTGCCAGTAGTAATATGGGAATTATTTTTTTCAACGCGACAAAGATAAACATATTTGAACAATTTTTTACAAACATATTTCATAGTGAAACTGCATATTATACCATTAGGATTTAATACTCGTCTAAAAAAATATCAGTGTAAAGCATGCACAAATTGCGTTATAGCTTTTTTTCTAATGGACTAAATTGAATGTATTGCTGGTATTTTAAACTATAATGCCTTGAAATTTTCAATTCCTTTGTCGATATAAATGCTACTTTGATTATGTTTTAGTTTTTTTCATTCTTTCGCACCAATATTTATGTCAGCAGTGTTTTTTTATCATTCACCTGATTTATTTACAAAGGATTGATTTAGTGGAATTGAATAATTTGTGGAAAACAAGGGGCTGTTTTTCAACTATTTCACAAGTGTAAATGCAAACAATGGAAATAGTTTTATACTTTTGCACCCAAATTTAAAAACTACACAACATGTCGGGTCAATTAAAGGAAGTACGTTTAAGAATCAAATCTGTAGGTACCACACAACAAATCACGAAAGCCATGAAAATGGTGAGTGCTGCAAAATTGCGTAGAGCACAAGATGCCATCACGCAAATGCGCCCTTATGCCGAAAAATTGCAAGAAATGTTAGGCAATATCATCGGCAGTGTGGAAGGTAGTGTAGGAGGAGGATTAAATGTACAACGCCCTGTAGAAAAAGTATTATTTATAGTGGTTACAAGTGATAGGGGGTTGTGTGGTGCTTTTAATGCCAATTCTATTAAATTAGCGAAAAGCATTATCCAAGAAAAATACAGTGCACAACATGCTAAAGGAAATGTTAGCATATTACCATTAGGCAAAAAAGGGTACGAAAATTTTGAAAGAAATGGGTTCCCTATCGTTGATAATTATTGGAACATTTTTAGTGATTTAAACTTTGATGCAGTAAAAAACGCAGCGCAATATGTTCGCAACGCTTTTATCAATAAAGAATATGATCGGGTGGAATTGGTATACAGTAAATTTAAAAATGCGGCTACCCAGGAATTTGTGTGTGAACAACATTTACCCATTGCAAAATCAAATGCAACATCCAAAACAAACCAGGATTTTATATTTGAACCTTCTAAAGAGGTATTGATCAATGAATTGATGCCAAAAATATTAAATACCCAAATCTTTAAAGGGGTTTTAGATAGTCATGCTTCTGAACATGGTGCTCGTATGACTGCCATGGATAAAGCCACTGAAAATGCAGAAGAACTTTTACGTTCTTTACGTATTTCTTACAACAGGGCCCGTCAGGCTGCTATCACTACCGAACTTACAGAGATTGTGAGTGGTGCTGCTGCGCTTCAAGGCTAAACAAAGGATTGATTTTTGAATCTTTACAGATATCAATATTTGATAGCATTTTCAGATGTATTTGGTCACTGAAAGATTGATTTTTTTATTATGATAAAGCTATAGCCTAGTTCACAATATTCATCAGTATTCTATTGGATACGAACCTATTTTGTCATTGTTATTAATATAACAATATGCCATTGATGTTTTTGAGTGTAATCACTGAATCTTGTTTGTATAATTCGATATTATTTAAATATATTTTATACTTTTCATTCATTAAAATGAGTGAGTCATTGACAATCGCATAATTTTTAAAACGCTCGTTTGACATGATTTTTAATTTTGTGCTAAAGGGTATCTTCGCATCGTCTATACTGTCTTGTTTGCTTTCCCATTGTTTGAGTGAAGCTAACAAATTGACTACCGACTGCTTCACCAATGTGTCTTGTTGTTTAAAAATATAGAGATTTGTATCTATGATTTCTGCCATATATAAATCTTTGCTGTTTTCATCAGCATATTTGACAAAAGATACCATGTTTTTAAAATTTGTCAGATTGATGGGTATTTCATGCAAAAAACGACTGATAGGATAATAGGTGAGATAGGTATATTGGGGTTCTTGCTCAATATGAATATTGGTAAATATGGCATTTACCGCGTTTAGCTGATTGTTTTTGATGGCATCACTCAATACCTTTTGTTCTTTTTCATCAAGCCAGGTATGTATTTTATTGATTTCGCCTCGCTTGTTTAAATAGTTTAGTATCGATCGTATACTATTCGCATTGTTTTCAGGGATTTTAAAATCAGAGGAGGGGCTTACGAGTTTATGATTGACCAGTAAATGGTTTTTATTCAGCAAAAATTCAAGCCTTCTTACTTGGTTTTGAACACTCAACTGAAACATACCCCAGGGGCCAATCGCACTGATAAACAATACAAAAAACAAACTAACCGGAATAATGATGATATTGTCTTTTTTAGAGATAATAATATATACAGAAATAATCAAAAGCCAAACACCCAACATAAATACCAAATAACGATCTTCGGTAATACCATAAGGCATGATACGCTTTATAATAGCAATAAAATAGAGCGATAAAAGGGGCAAAAGGATATAGAAAAAGTATTTTGAAAAAAGGTAGATGGTTTTGTAAGAACTATCGAGCCGGATAGGGTAAATGAGCAGATAAGTCAATATACCCGCAATGGCAAAAATTAAAATTGGGATACAAACCCAACCTGATGGAATGGTATTGTACATCACAATTCTAAATAGATATAAATACAATATCACTATATAAACCAACACAATAGGCATCAATATATATTGAACAAAAATGCGAATAGATTTTTTAAAAGGATGCTTGTTGCCAAATACCTCATACGATTTTGGTATCGAATATAAAAAGATGATGGTATTGACAATCAAAAATATAAACAACAACAAATCAACATAATAATTATAATCTAGGTCTACTTTAAACAATTTGTCGATTGCCAGTAAAGCGCTGGATAAACCTATAAACAAAGTAAGTGAATAGGAAATGGATACAATAAATTTTACAAACAAAAAGTAATTGAATTGCCAGAAACTTTGAATTTCGTCATGATGATAAAAAGCCAAAAACGATACCAGTAAATGAAAACATGTAATGAATATCAAATAGCGAGAAATAAACACACTTTCGGAGTCGAACATTCCCGGTGTGATAGAGTAATAATGAAGTCCTAAAATACAAAAACCGAGTATATAAAGTCCAATTCGTTTGCTCCATTCTACTTTTTTTGATTCCGAAAAAATATCTACTGCTGTAAAGTATGAAATGGCTGAAAAGCACTCTAAAAACAATTTGATATAGATATAATTCTTACGCTCAATGCTATCGATGTCTTCAACATGCATCTCTAATACTATAAAGACAAATGCTAGAACACCAGCTAAAATAGGTAAAGGAAATCTGAGGATTGTATTCAGAATATCTTTTGAAAGTCTTTTGATTTGAAACATATTCTTAAATAATGATACAAAATAGAAAATTACTTTATAAATAATAATAAATAAATTGATTAATTTTACATTATATGAAAACTGGTATTAGCATTTTTACCTGCTTATTAATTTTATCGCTAACAGCTTGTAAGCCCGATTTGCAGTTTCCTGTAACTGACGGACATCAACATACTCATGTAGATTTAAACATTCCTGCAGGGTTACCTCCAATGATCATACCCGCTTCAAATCCTTTAAGCGTGGAAGGTATTGCATTAGGGCGAAAACTTTTTTATGATAATTTATTATCTGCCAACAATACCATGAATTGCGGTTCATGTCATCAATTGAGAAATTATTTTGTGGATAGTAACCTTGCCTTAAGTGTTGGTATTGATGGAATTGCGGGTACGCGAAACTCAATGCCTTTGTTTAATATAGGGTATAGCAAAAAATTCTTTTGGGATGGAGGGGCTGCTGATTTAGAATCTCAAGTAATGGGGCCCATTACAAATCCGGTAGAAATGCATGAAACCATGGCCAATGTGGTAAATAAATTACAAAGTCATCCACAATATCCTTCATTGTTTAAACAAGCCTTTGGCACTGATGTAGTTACTTCTAAATTAATATTCTTTGCAATTGCTCAGTTTGAAAGAACCCTGATATCTGCCAACTCTAAATTTGATCAATGGAAAAGGGGAGAGGCCACATTAACAGCACAAGAACAACGTGGGCTGGATGTATATACCAACGACCAAAAAGGCGACTGTACCCATTGTCATTCACTGGGTAGTACTTTCACCGATTTTGAATTTCGAAATACTGGTCTTGATTCTATTCCCGTTGATAAAGGCCGAGCTCTTATCACCCTTGATAGCGATGATGATGGGAAGTTTAAAACACCTACTTTGCGCAATATAGCCATGACGCCACCGTATATGCATGATGGCAGGTTTGCGACCTTGCGTCAGTGTATTGAGCATTACAATAAAAATTTTAAGTATACCAAAAACCTTGCTCCAGAACTCAAAATCTTACCTAAAAACAGAATGACAGAGGGCGATATCGATGATTTGATTGCTTTTTTAGAAACATTGACTGACCATGAATTTATCAACAATAAAAATTTTGACAAACCTGAATGAGAATATTTAGCTTGATGGTGTTAGGGTGTTTGTGCATCTCATTAAAAAGTGTTGGGCAATTGGCTATTGGCGATATGGCACCAGAAATTAAACTGCCTGATACCTCAGGTAAATGGAAGCCCCTCTCTGAAGTGAAGTCTACTTTAGTATTGGTTGATTTTTGGGCTGCCTGGTGTTACCCTTGTGTAAAATCAATGCCTGATGTGGTAAAGCTTTATGAAAAATACCATGCCAAAGGTTTAGAAGTTTATGCGGTATCGTTAGACAAAAGTTATTATAGTTGGATTGATATGTGTCGTCAGCTTAAACTGCCCTTCATTCTTGTAAATGATGCCTATGGATTTGGGGGTACTTCTTGCCGCGATTATAAAGTGAGCTCTATACCGAATAAAATGTTGATTAAGGATGGTAAAATTATTGGGGCTAATATGAGCCTTTACGATCTGGAAAAAATCATACAAAAAGAATTAGAAGTTTTACCTTCCCACTAATCAATCAATTCATGCCTTGCTTTGAAAATTCCTTCATCAATGTATAGAAGGGTGTAGTACTTTTATTTTAAATCAACACCAGTCCTTTGCCTTGCAAATTCTTCATTACTTTGTTAAACCAAAACAATTCAAAGTCTTCATCAAAACTTTGTTGTTCATAGTCGTCTTTTATTTGTTGTAAGCTTAATCGCTCATTTTGATGAATATTGATTTTGCCTAAAAGTTCTATGAGCCACAACCCATTATTTTTATTGAGTGAAAATTGAATGTTTTCTTGTTGAATATACACATTTAATTCGACCATTTCCCATGTATTGCCTTTTTTACTTTTAGTATACAAACGTCCTGTAGGAGTAGCTTGTAACCAATATACGATTGCATTCCATTTGAGTTGAGCAACGGATTGTTGTGCTATTATATTTGCAATGTATTTTTTATCAATGGATGTATTAGGTATTTTATATTCAAACCATTTTTGCAATGGATAATCGATGCCGGCGCCTTGCATATAATTATACAATGAAATTTTCAACCCTTTACTAAACAAATGCGGATTAACGCCTTTTTCATCTATGAAATCAATATCATTATTTGCAAAAGGGCCTTCATTTTCATTGACTTTTTTAACCTGAAATTGTTCCGGATGCAAACCAATAGGGCTATGTGCTGTCATTGCAAATTGATGCCAAAAAGCGGATCGCAAAATACCTTCCTCAAACATTTGCCTTACCACTTCCATACTGTCTACTGTTTCCTGCATCGTTTCGGTCGGAAACCCGTACATCAAATAAGCATGAACCAATATGCCAGCTTTTGAAAAATGATAAGTTACTTCACTCACACCTTCTACCGTCACCCCTTTTTGTATTAATGCAAGTAATCGATCGGATGCTACTTCTAGTCCACCCGAAACAGCAATACATCCCGAAGCTTTTAATAAATGACACAAATCTTCTGTAAAACTTTTTTCAAATCGAATATTTGTCCACCAAATGATTTTTATCTTTCGTTTGATCACTTCTAGGGCAAATGCTTTCATCAATGCTGGAGGCGCTGCTTCGTCTACAAAATGAAAACTTCTTTGTTTTGTTTGTTCGATGATGGTTTCTACTTGATCACACAAATAGCTTGCGGTAAGTGGCTCATACCGTTGTATATAATCAAGACTGATATCACAAAAAGTACATTTACCCCAATAACAACCATGTGCCATCGTAAGTTTATTCCATTGACCATCACTCCATAGTTTGTGCATTGGATTGATGATTTCTACTGCTGAAATATATTGATCAAGCAATAAGTCGCGGTAATCGGGTGTACCAAGTTGCATTTGTTTATAATCAGGTGCTATGCTATGATTGATATACACCACTTGCTGGTCTATACGTGTAAAAGTTCTTTTGAGCATTTGTAAATCACGGGTGCCATTCAAATGTTCAATAAGATGCATCAGAGGAGCTTCCCCGTCATCTAAAGTAATAAAATCAAAAAAATCAAACACCCTTGGGTCACTGAGTGAACGCAATTCCGTATTGGCAAAGCCGCCTCCCATGGCAATTTTGATATGTGGAAATGTTGCTTTGATGTATTGGGCACTTTTAAAAGCACTGTACAAATTGCCTGGGAAGGGCACAGTAATACAAACAAGACTTGGTTTACGATATTGTAAATGTTGATGAAGTAATTGCAGCAAAAGGGTATCGATATAGCTGGGTTTATTGTGTAGCGCTTCATATAATTCATCAAACGTGTTAGCACAACGACCCAGTTTTTCGGCATATCGACTAAATCCAAAATGTTCATCAACACATTCTTTGATATAATCGGCAATGTCTTCAAGATATAAGGTAGCGATATGTTTGGCTTTATCATGAAGTCCCATACTCCCAAAAGCCCAGTGTAAATCGTCAAGTGATTCAAATCGTTCAGCTTCAGGTAATAATTGGCGATGAGCGATTTGGTATGCAAAATTGGGATTTTTGCCTTGCAAAAATCCCACTGCAATATCTATAGTATGAATATAATGATGCTTTAATGCCAATATACGTTGTGCATTAAGTGTCTTTTCTTTTTCATTTTCAATACTAAACAGCGCACTCAGTCCTTCTTGCGAAAATAATTGCAAAATCACTTCTATACCCAAGTCGGCATGAAAGCAAGGAATATTTTGTGTGTTTAAAAATCCCTTCAGGTAGGCAGTCGCAGGGTAAGGTGTATTGAGCTGCGTAAAGGGCGGTGTAAAAAGAAATAAAGATTCAGCCAATATCTAAGTAGTTTAGAAAAGCAAAGCTAAATGTATTCTCAAACTAAAGAAAATAAATAGGGGCTTATTCAGCAGAGAATATGTATTAATTTTGAATTCTATGAAAACAATGATTCTTATTTGTAATTTTGAGAAGCTTGGGTGTCATTTTTTGCGTGTTAAACCTATTTGCTATACCTATATTAAAATACTGCAGTGTATTCGATTACAAAGATTGCAAGTTTCGTATTTCATATTCAGATTGCTTGTTTCAGTGTTTTTTATATTTATCTACATGGGTTTAAATGGGCAAAGTCAAATGAAGCCAAATACCCTCTATTTTCAATTAGGAGGCAATGGCTTGTTTACGTCTATCAACTATGAAAGACAAATCATCAAACACCCAACTGTAATAATACATGGGGGTATTGGTCATTATGGAATCAATACCCCTTTTGTAACAATCCCCTTAGGGATGAGCTATCTTTTGAAATTAAAAAAATCAAATTCTGGATTTGATTTTGGCTTAGGAGTAACCTTTACCAAAGCAGATGTGACTCTTTATGCTATTGTAGAAAAAAAGCCGCCATACAAAGCAAACAACTCAAAGGCAGTATTAGTTCCCAGAATAAGTTATCGGGCGCAATCACATCAAAATATCATGTTTCGCATTGAGTTTTTACCTATCATTGGAAAGTATGGGGTACTGCCATTCATTGGGTTTTCTCTGGGTAAGTCATTTTAAAACAGTTCAAAATTTTTCGTTTAAGCATTCTGCCTTATTTAATGTTTGAAAATAAAAAATGCAGTAGCCCATGTGACTACTGCAATAAATATGTTGAACAAACTTTGCGACTAGTTAGATTCGTTTTTGATGGTAAACATATTGAGCATGGTTGAATAACCAGGATAGAAACCCGTAAACTCATATTCATCTTCATCACTTGCCAATATTCTATCAAGGTCATTCGTTGATTTTACGGCTTGGCCATTCACTTGTACAATGACAAATGATTTTCTAAGTCGTACCTGACTCGCTATCAATCCCCCAGGTGTAATATTTGTAATGATAACACCATTTTTTACACGAAGTCCTGCAAGTTCCTCTTTCGTAAGGTCTTTTACTTTAATACCTAATTTCTCGGTACTAAATGGCATCTTTTTTACAATACCTGTATTGCCACTGATGTTCTTTAATTTGGCGGATGTATTATATTTATTGCCATTGCGTAGGTATTCGATGTTGATTTCATCTCCTGGTCTGTATTGGGCAATTTTTTCAAGCATTTGTGGACCCGTTTTGATTTCTTTATTTTCGATTTTTGTAATGAAATCACCTACTTTAATACCGGCTTTTTCAGCACTGCTTTCTTCTATCACTTGATTTACATATACACCATCTACTTTGTCGAGTTGGTATGCACTCACTTGTTCGGGGGTTGCATCTTTCATATTGATATACCCAACACCCAAATAAGCACGTTGTACATTGCCATAAGTCATCATATCAGCGACTACTTTTTTTACTATGTTTGAAGGAATGGCAAATGAGTAGCCCGCATAAGATCCTGTTGGAGAGGCAATCGCTGAATTGATGCCGATAAGTTCACCTTTTGCATTCACAAGGGCACCACCACTATTGCCCGGATTTACCGCTGCATCCGTTTGTATAAAACTTTCGATTGGTGCATTGCTGCCACTGTTTTTGTTGATGCCTATATTGCGGTATTTAGCACTAACAATACCTGCAGTTACAGTTGTTTCTAGGGTAAGGGGATAACCAACTGCAAGTACCCATTGACCTAGTTTTACATCATCTGAATTGCCATAGCTTAAATAGGGTAAATTGGGCTCCTCAACTTTTAATACGGCAAGGTCAGTTGAGGCATCTTTACCAACGACTTTGGCTTTCAGGCTTTTTTTATTGTTTAAGATAACAGTCACTTCTTCAGCACCATCTACTACATGGTTATTCGTTACAATATAACCATCTTTCGAAATAATGACACCTGAGCCACTGCCTTGTTGAGGTTGTTGTTGGTAAAAACGATTTCCTCCGCCAAAAAATTGATCAAAAAAATCATCCCCAAATGGATTACGGTATTGCACATTTCTGGCTCGCATTTCGGTTTTAATATGTACCACAGCCTTGCTTGAAATTTCGGCAGCGGCTTCAAGATTGGTATAGCCACTACCATCGGGTGAAGGATTTGCTTCAGCATAATTTGCATAATGAAACTGAGGTGTTTCCTCTAATGAGGCATTGGAGGAAGTGATTGAGTTGCCTGAATATTTGGTGGCAAATACAAGGGTGGCCACTGAAGTAATCATGGCCACTAAAATGGTTCCGAATATCTTTTTCATAATGAGTATTTTTTTGTTGCACAAAATTAAAAACACTTTATTTGTGTAAAAACACTTTTCAATTTTTTTAACAGCTGTTTTGGTGTTAATATAACTATAAGGAATTGAGAAATTGTATTGTATTGACTCCGTCGGCAAAGTCAGTAAGGGTAGGGGTTTGGGCTTTGCCAAAAGGGATATAATCTTCACCTATGATAGCTTGTATTTCTTCCTGATGCTCAATGACTGGTGTATCGGTATAATAGGAATAATTTAATACGGCAATAGAAGAATAATTGCTTTCATTTTCAGACAATAATAGACTTTCATTGCTCATGTAATATTGATTGTTTAGTATAAATATGGCCAAATGATAATCATAATTATTTCTGTATTTATTGTGATTTTTTAAATGATCATATTTGTTAAATGCCTTTAGCAGAGGCACAAAATCATAACCTTGTGGCACAAACACTTTGGATACATTTCTGCAACCTAATCCAAAATACTGATATACGTCATCTGCAAGTTGCTCGAGGTCCTGGCTTGTTTCTTGTCCGTTTAAAACAGCAACAGAGGTTTTGTTTTTTCGAATGATATGTGGAAAGCGGGCAAAATACTTTTCAAAATAAAGCGCACTTGAATTGCTGCCGGTAGCTATATAAGCATCACAATTTTTGAGCATTTCAGCTACTATGATGAGTGATTTGTTTTTATCATCTAAAGTGTATAATATTTCTATCAAGTGGGTAAGCAGTACATTGTCTTTTGACGACAATTTAATTCGTTGGGTATGCCCACTTAAATATACTGTCAAAAAATCGTGGAATCCGACTAAGGGAATATTGCCTGCCATGGTAATGCCTATGGTCATTGTACGACCTTTCTCTTCTGCTGTTTCTATTTGGGATGCATACACGATAAGTTCGTTTTCGTCTAAGTAATGCTTGCAGATATGGCTTAAGCTCATTTCGATAAATGCTTGGGTAAACCAGCCATTCATTCTTTCTGCGTTTAATTTTATGGTTTGCCAAGCTTCACTGTTTTGAATGATATAGGATTTAAGTTGTAAGAGGTTTTCGATTCTTTCATTAAGCATAGTAGAAATATAATATATTAATTGTAATTTTGCAATGCGAAAGTCATCATTTACTTTTGAATATTAATATAATTTACAAATAAAATATTTTTTATGGCTATAATAATAACTGACGAATGTATCAATTGTGGAGCTTGTGAACCAGAATGTCCTAATAATGCCATTTATGAGGGAGGCGTTGAGTGGGCCATTGCTGATGGTACTTCTGTAAAAGATACTTTTACCTTGATGAATGGCGAAGTAGTAACAGTCAATGCAAAACATGCACCTGTTGCAGATGATACGTATTATATCACACCAGACAAATGTACAGAATGCCAGGGGTTTCATGAAGAACCACAATGTGCAGCCGTTTGCCCAGTGGATTGTTGCATTCCTGATGAAATGTATCGTGAAACAGTAGAACAGTTACTGGAGAAAAAATCGCGATTACATATTTAATTGCTTACTTCTTTCATTTTATTAGAAGTTTATTTCTATTTCTCTTATGTCTTATCAATTAAATGATTTTAAGTCTGTACGCCATTTTGTATTTGATATCGATGGGGTATTAACCAATGGTACACTCATCATACAGCAAGATGGCAGTTTGCTTCGTAGTATGAATATCAAAGATGGGTATGCTATGCAGTTAGCTATACGTAAAGGTTATACCATTTCAATTATTTCGGGTGCAAATGGGGAAGGTTTGCTAAAGCGATTTGCTGGTTTAGGCATAGAGGAGGTACATTTAGGGATTTCACAAAAGTTAGATAAATTGACTGAAATCTTGCATAAAAACCAGCTAGACGTCAAAACCATGTTGTATATGGGTGATGATATGCCCGATTTGAAAGTAATGCAAATGGTGTACATGTCTTGCTGTCCTGCCGATGCTTGTATGGAAATTAAACAAATTTCAACCTATATTTCTCCTGCCAAAGGAGGTGAAGGTTGTGTAAGGGATGTGATTGAAAAAGTATTAAAGTTAAATCATGATTGGGAGTAGCCTGCTTTTCATGAATGTTGTTTTAGACATAGTGGATGTTAATTCAAGGGATAGTGTGAAGTTGCATTCAATGTAGAAGTAAAACAATAATAAACTCCCAATAATATTCAAAAACTATAGACATTTAATACCTTCAAAGCTTTATAAATGTTTGCCCTTACATTCTTAAACAGAGTTAATACCAATATATCATATGACTTTTATACCTAAAAAAAACCGTACACATTATATGTACGGTTTTTTGATTACATTTAAAGGTTAACCCTTATTTTATTTTGAAAGATTCGGTTTGTTATTTGATTTTGGTAACTCTTGTGGTTTCCAGTTTTTCTTCATATTGTCTTGATTTTGTTGATGTTCAAGATCAATTCTTTTATTTTCTTCTATTTGTTGTTGATGTTCAGCTGGTGTAGGTAATAAACGTCTTTCAGCGTTTGGTTTACCTTTGCCTGGGCCAACTACTTGTGTAGAAGGTGCGCCAAATAATTCAGGATGTATGTAATATCCTTTATCTTCTGGTGCTTTGTCTACTACATCCACAATTCTGTGTGCGTTTGCATAAGCATCTTGACGAACACCTGTTACTTGCCAGCTTACTTTTACACCTGGTTTACTTGTTCTGATTTCAAAAGTATTATTGTTTACTTCTTTGGTCACTTTGGCCATTACAAAATCGGCGCTATTGTCTAAAACAGTTAATTGGTATTTGAAATCTTTATTTTCTGCCTCAAAATAAGAAGGTAAAGAAATAGTAGCATAGCCATTTGCATCAGAAATAGCATTGCCATTGTAAACATTCATCATATCAGGGCTTTCTACAAAGCTATGGATCAAATATTTGTTTGCAGGGTCTTGTGGATGGTCAATTTTAAAAGTACCACTTGCTTTGGCTAAGTTACCTGTAATATTTACATCACCTACAAAAAAACCTGCATAATTGAAAAATCCAACATTTCCATTGTTATGACCATAAACCCCTATATTGTAGGAAGCATCAGAAGCTTCGCCATATAAACCGATATTCCAATAACCTGTATTTTTCGAAGAGCCTACAACACCAGTTGATACACTTGGAGTGAAGCCATCTGTAATGAAATTTGCTTTACCCATTACACCTATGGCTTCTTTATATCCAGATATTCCACCAAGGATAAAAGTTTGACTTGCACTATCTGCTTGGCCATACACACCGGTTTGTTTACCTAATCCATACACACCAGTACCATTGCCTGGCCCAAATGAGTTAACAATACCATAAACCCCATAGTTGTTAGCACCTCCATTAGCATAAGAATACACCCCGTATTTATTACCTACACCAAGACTTGATACGTAATCGGCTGTTGCATTTACTCCGTAAGCTGTTCCATTACTTGCAGCGAACCCTTGAACACCAGAATTGCCACCGCCTGTAATGTATGAATTTCCTGTTACACCACGAAAACCACCTTCACCTAAAACCCCAATACCCCAAAATGATGCTGGGTCAGGTACTGAGCGGCCATACACACCTACATGATCTGAAATAGTAGTTCCTGTATATTCACCGCGTAAAACGCCAGCAAATAAACCATTTGTACTATTAGAAGTGAAATGTCCTGCAGTGTCATAACCTGTATTTATATTCAATTGAGCATTTCCAGTCATTGGACTGAACCAAAAGCCATTTCCAATTTTACCGTTGCTATTATTTAGAATAAGTCCACCTGCTGCATAAGTACCCAAGGCAGTGTTATGAGTCGCTGGATTGTAAATTATAAATCCTGCACTGTCTGTACCTCCGTATAATGTTGAACTTTGTCCAAAAATAGTTCCTTTGTTTCCAATACCACTATCTATCATATTTATAAAAGTGTATGAATTTGCTTTTGTTCCTTGTAAAGTCATCCAGTTTGAACCACCATTGCTTTTGGGCTTAAGATAAATAACATCATTTACTGTGGGGGATGAATTTACATTATATAAAAGTTGATTTGGTGTAATTGTAAAAGTATTAGGGTCTGCATTATTTGTACCTAAACTTATATTACTATTTTCTCTATTGAAAATGCTTGCTGCATTACCTGTTGTTCTGATTTCTAAACCGTCAGTATTGAGGTGACCTGTAGTAGCATTGGTAATACGTAAGGTATCGCCAGTTGCACTGTTGTTGATATGTACATTGGCAGAAGGAATAAAGCTACCACCAATACCTAAATAACCGGTTGATTGACGAGCATTGAAATAAAGTTTAGTAGTACCACCAGTTACAATACCGATACCTACATCACCATTATTGGCAAGTAAGAATGGCCCGAGATTGTTGCCAAATGCCAACATGTTAGCATAAGGAAATTGTGATGCAATACTAGGATATCCACCTACATAGGCACTACCATACTTTGTAAAAGTAGCATAGTTTGAAGCATTGTCATTGTACATGATGAATTTTCCAAATCCTGTTGAGGCTGTATTTTGCATACGAATAAATTCAGCATTGCCAACTGAGTTGAATAAATGGAATCTGGCAAGTGCAGATGGGGTAGAAGTACCTAAACCAACACTTGTGCCATTGTCAAACAACAATGATTTACCGATGGTGTTTAACGCAGTGAATTTAGTAAGGTAGTTTACATCACCTGCTACGTGCGCTGCATTTGAATTCACAGCACCTGTACGTGTTTTGTCATGTCCACCATCTGCTGCAGTTCCTGCTTTGTCAGCATAGATAGCATAAGGTACAGACAATAATTGATTAGTACCAGCATCCACATAGTTGTTGCCACCTGTTGGGTCGATTGCTACTTTGATATACTTGTTACCTGTTTCCCATTTTACGGTTTTCATATTGCCATTTACTGCAGTACCATTTCCGATTTGTAGGGTGTACAAGCCAAATTCATTGGTGTTTACCAATTGAGTTTCTTCGTATTCAGCCACTGTTGCATCAGCGGTTGGAAGAACAGAAAGTTTGAGTGACATTTTTTGATTACTTAAAGGGTTGCCTTTAGCATCACGTGCAATGCCTTGATAATTAAATAGTTGTGGCACTTGTGCAAGTGCTTCAAAGGCGCCTAGCATGACAAACATCATGGCGAACGCGAGTAAGAATTGAATTTTTGATTTCATGATTTTCTAATTTATTGGTTTAATTTGTTTTTTGAATTTTATATGAATAGTTTTCAAGATTGCCTTGAGCATTTGGTTTTCGTATCATCAAATAATAGGCACCTGCCGCAAAACTTTTCAAATCAAGCGATAGTTTGTTAGGACCTGCTTCCCAGTTGATATTGTTGCTCAGTACTACTTTGCCCAATGCGTCAAACAATTGATATTGGATAGTAGCAGCCGAAGCTTCAACTGATTCTACAAACAAAATGTTTTCGGTGGGGTTAGGATATACTTTTATCAAATCGCTGAGTGTACTGCCAGATGCAGTAGGAGATTGTTGGTCAGCTCCGCTTCCTGAACTGCTAGGTTGTAACAAGCCTTGTGTTACAATGAGATTTGCATTGCGTTCGGTAGTCACTAAAGTCATTTCGCCGATTGAATAATCGAATTTCAAGCCATTGATGGTAGCCGAGTGACTACTTACATTGATGGCTTGCTGCGAAAATCCTTGTAGCGACATTGCCGAGAAAAAGACAATGCTGGCAAGTGATAGGATTTTTGTTTTTTGCATAAAATTTAAAAATTAAATTGTTTATGCAAATATTGAATAAGATATTTTTATAAAAATAAGAATTTAGAAATTGGTATGTATAAATGAGTATTTGGTAGAAAATGCATGATAACTGGTAAAAAAAATGAAGACTTATTTTGTGTATTTTTTTTATTCCAAAAATTATATTTTTAATTAAATGATATTTCTTTAAACTATTTGTTTAAACAGCTATTTATAAGAATGAAGTAAACACGAATGGGTTAAAATCTTATACCAAAACACATTTTAAATGCTTAAAATTCGATGGGCTCAATTCAATTTGTGTAGGTTTATACCGATATTATTTAGACTGCTTTTTAAATTCATTTAAGTAAACAAGTAAATTGAGCCGCGAAATTTTAGTTTAATGAAATGAATTGTCTAATGAAGGTTTAGCCATATTACCTTAAACATCATTTCATTCAGTAAGAAACACGCTATGATTTACACATACAAGGTTAGTTTTAAAAATCATATTGTTATAAATTGGGTATATCACAGCAATGGATAAGTATAAAAAAACCGGTCTAAATAAGACCGGTTTTTATTTAAAAAAGATAAAGAACGTTTACCAAGTTGCACATGCTCCTGCTGGTGTAATTGTTGCATCAACTGCGCCTTGTAAATCACAACCTGGTTGCAAATCAATTGAATAAGTGGCATTGATGGTAATCACGGCATTGGTAGTGGTCACATAATTACCATTTGTGATAAACGGGTTTACATTAAATCCAGCTTCTACAAATAGCCCTTTGTGGGTCACTGTAGTAGATTCTGTTAAGTTTTGTAAATAAGTAGTGCCCGCCATAATCACTGCGGCTTCTGCATCAAGTAACCCATAACCCATTTGATTATTCCAGTTGCCATCAGCGGTGATGGTTCCATAGGTATATCCACCAACTTTTCTGCTGGTACGTTTCATGATTTGTTCAACCTGTAATCTGGTTAAACATGGATTGACAGATAAAATCAAAGCAGCAACACCAGCGGCATGTGGACAAGCAGAAGAAGTACCATTAAAGTCAGATACATAATTTCCAAGTATTCCTGCCGCTGTATTGTAACCAGCATTTCCTTGACGATCAGTGGTGTACATTAAAACCCCTGGAGCCATTACATCCAAGCCAGTACCATAATTGCTTCCCCACCATGTTTCTCCATCACAAGAGGCAGGATTTTTTCTTTCACCACATGGACTCATTGCACCTACATTGATTAAGCCGATATTTGAATTTTGGGGATAGGTTAATGACGCTGCATTTGAATTGGCACTCGCAAATAATACAACACAGCCTAAGCCGCCTCTGCCTAAGGTAAGTGCATTGGTAACAGCGGCGTCAAATACACCACTTGGATTATTCCAAACCCACGAATTGCTGAGAATCTCTGCGCCTCCTGTTGATCTGGCCCAGTTAAAACCATCAGATATTTGCGCCCAGGTTGCTGTATTAAAATTCATAGCTACTGACATGAGGTCGGCATCGTAAGCAACCCCTGTAACGCCTAAACTGTTATTGCCTTCCGCTGCTGCTATGCCTGCACATGAAGTGCCATGTGAGCCAAATACTACAGAGGGTGTGGCACCGGTACTTGTATTGTAACCTGTATTTTGCACATTCCCATCCAAATCAGGGTGATTGTTTTCAAAACCTTCGTCCACAATGGCAATGTCTACAGCATTTGAGCCTGTTGTGTAGGTATAAGCACCACAAACACGTGTATCCATACCAACAGTACCACCATTTTGACCAGTATTTGAAAGCCCCCATTGACTTGGGAAATGAGTGTCATTGACACAACTTGTTTTAATTTCACCAATCAATTCAGGCTCTGCTGTGTTGAATAATCTGGTTTCAAATAAACTTTGTGCAGCCTTTATTTGTGAGAGGGCTGTTTTGTTTTTAGGACATAGCATCACCCATTCAGGCATAAAAGGATTTTGACCTACCACCGCATAATCGATTTTGTTGGCCTCTGAAATCAAAGTCGAAATTTGATTTTCATCTTTCATGCCTACCCAGATGTAATTGGTGATGGCAACCCTTTCTTTGCTTTCATTGTTATAACTAGTGGTAATGTGAAGAATCTCAGGCATTCCTTTTAGTTGCTGAATCAATTTTTGGGCAGCAGCAAAAGTCAAATTAGGATTATTAAATTTGATCTCAGCATAATAATTAGCAGGATTTGCCATGTTGGAAGAGCTGTTTTTATGGCTCGTTATCAAACGGTTTTGGTAAATATCCTGATGAAATTTAGTGATGGTTGCCAGGCCATTTAATTTTTCTTGTAATATATTTTTATCGTTGATGTTGCATAATAGATAGGCAAATTGATTATTAGCTTCCAATGATATTTTAGTATCTTTATAATAATAAAATTCATTTTGTGCATAACCTTGCATCGCAATCAGCATCCATAAACTAATGAGTAATTTTTTCATAATGTTTATTTTTTAAGTTGTGCTTTCATGGTTTCGTTCTCTGATTTCAAGGTGTTGATTTCCTTTTTCATTTCAATCATATACAAGGTCAATTCTTCTATTTTTTCCATCAACTTTGCATCTACTGTCGCTACATCAATACCCGTTTCTACCATTTTTTCCGCAGAAGGTACATTTGGTAAATGTTTATTTTCTTTTACAAAGGCTTCAACTTCTTCTAATGGCATCAATTTATAATCAGGGGCAAATACATAATCAGCCCAGTTAGCGGTACCGTCAACAGCAACTTTTACCCGCTCGGTTAAAATGCCGTCTTGAACGTATAGTTTATAAATGCCTGGTGTAGAAGCTACTGTTCCGATAACTACTTTATCACCTATACGTCTCCATGACATGATATCTGTTTTTGCACCTAATCCACATGCATCTTGCAATATTAACTGATCTGTTGAGCCATTGTAATAAAAACCCATACCGCAATAAGCAGTGTCAGTATATAAATTGGTAACTTCACTAAAGTTGAGTCGTCCAGATTCTACTGCATTTACTGAACTAGCACCTACTGTAATAGCATTTGCTACTGTTAAGGTGGCTGTTGGTGTTGAAGTACCTACTCCCACACTGCCGCCATTATTAAAAATATTGCTGCTATTCACTACCCAGTTTGTTCCATTCCAATAAGGGGTATTGCCTGCGCTTGTTCCATTGGTTAATAATCCAGCTGGTCCTTGTGGTCCAGTAGCACCAATCGGTCCTTGTGGTCCAGTAGCACCTGTGGCACCTGTGGCGCCAGTAGCACCTGTTAAGCCAATCGGACCTTGTGGTCCAGTAGCACCTGTTGCGCCGGTTGGTCCGGTTGGTCCCGCAGGGCCAGTAGGTCCTGTTGCGCCTGTCAATCCGATGGGGCCTTGTGGTCCAGTAGGGCCAGGTACACCTAGTTCCCAAGTAGCTAATCCACTCGCATCGCTGGTCAATACTTTGCCAGCTCCCGGTACACCGCCATTGATTTGAATTTGCCCATTCAATTCGGTAATGCCTGTTGGGTGAACGGTAACGATGGCAGGTGAGCTGTTGATGCCAATTTGAATATCAGCACTTTCTTTATTTAAAAGGTAAGCTACATTTCCATTATTGCCTATTGTAAAACCATCGCCATTGGTATGTCCAGTGGTATTGTTGGTGATGAGTAAATTTTCAGTTGTTGCATTGTTGTTGAAATGGATATTTGAAGCTGGTGTTGCACTTCCTCCAATACCCACATTGCCATTTGGATGCGTTACATTAAACTTTAATATAGTGTTACCACCACTGACGATGCCTATACCTACATTGCCATTATTCGATAATAGAAAAGGGCCAGTATTATTACCAAAAGCTAACAGGTTAGAATATGGAAATTGTGAAGCTACGTTAGCACCTGGATATCCACCTGGGTATTTACTACCGTATTTTGTAAAAGTGGCATAATTGGTTGGAATATCATTGTACATAATGAATTTTCCAAAGGCAAAAGAATCTAAATTTTGCATTCGTAAATATTCAACATTTCCTCCAAAGTTGGGTTGGAATATATGAAATTTAGCATTTGCAGTGGGGTTATTCGTGCCTAAGCCAATATTGCCAATGGCGCTTTGAAAAAAAGAGGATTTACCAATGGTGTTAAAAGTGGTAAATCTTGTTAGATATCCCGCATCTCCTACTACATGCGCTGCTTCTGATGTGACGGTGCCTGTACGTGTTTTATCATTTTCAGCATTTGACGCAGTACCAGCTTTGTCAGCATAGATAGCATAAGGTACAGAAAGCAATTGATTAGTACCTGCATCTACATAATTACTACCACCTTTTGGGTCAATAGCTATTTTGATGTACTTATTACCGGTTTCCCATTTTACTGTTTTCATGCTTCCTGTAAGGGCTGTTCCATTACCAATATGTAAAGTGTAAAGGCCAAATTCATTGGTTTGTACCATTTGTGTTTCTTCATACTCAGCAATCGAAGCATCTGAGGCAGGCAGCACCGAAAGCTTTAAGGACATTTTTTGATTGATTAAGGGATTACCTGCGGCGTCACGCGCAACACCTTGATAGTTAAATTGTTGAGGGACTTGTGCAAACACATCGTTTACACTTAGCATGACAAGCATCATTGTCAGCGCAAATAAAAATTGAATTTTCGATTTCATGATTTAAAGTTTTTAATGAGAAAAAAAGAGATTTTAATAGACGTTTTTGTAAATAATTGATTGAAGCTTTAAAGATTTTATTTTAATTGATTGATAGAATAATGAACGATACAAAGATTATACCTAGAAATTTAAAAATGATAAGTATTTAGAATTCGGCTGAATTAAATGAGTATCTGGGTATAATACTATGGAAAGTGGTAAATATTAGCATTTGAAAGCTAGTAATATTATTTAATTTTGTGTGAAATTGATTTATTGAATGAATATTTTGTTTCATCATGGCGATGTAAAAAAATTTTACAAAACGATATCTTCTGATGATATCGCCGCATTTGAAAGTGGTATCGTGCACGATGTTTATGCTACGTTTGCATTGGCTAGAGATGCAGAATGGAGTGGGAGATTATTTGTACTAGAAATGAAAGAAGCAGATGAAGAGGGTATTGGTACTCAATTGCAAGTAACGCATGTGAGTCCGGCATTTGTGGGCGATGAGGTTGTATTTGAATCTACATTTGTTGCCATCAATGAAAAAAATGAAATTATGACCTCCTTTAAAGTTTTTTGCAAAAATCGTTTGATTGCAGAAGGTATACAAGGTCAAAAAATATTGAAAAAAGAAAAAATAGATCGGATTTTTCAAACATTGAAAAATCCTACTTTATAATAACGGATGCGATTTGCTGTACCCATAGTTTATATTCTTTTGCTGAATAATGCAATAAATCAGGTGTTAGGTATTCAAGCTTGTTTGCATGCAATCTAGTAGAATGTGTAATATCTATATAATGAGCCCCAAAATGCAATGCAATATTTTTATTGATATTGTTGTATGCGTCTATTTCTTTTGATATTAGTTCCCGGTCTCTGTCTTGGTTAAAAGGGGTCATACCCCAATCGGGTATAGATAAAACCACGACTTGTTTGGGTTTTGATTGGGCAAATAAAATAGCCTGACACATTAAACCATAAAAGTGAGTATAGTATTCATCAATACTTCGGCCTCTGTATTGGTTATTTACACCAATTAAAAGGCTTACTAAGTCATGATCAAAGCTTGGTTTTGCCTGAGCAATTGCTGTTGCAAGTTCGTCTGTTGTCCAGCCAGTGGTTGCAATGATTTTGGGCGGTGCAAATACGTTATTTTCAGTATTTAGCAACGAATATAACTGATTGGGAAAATTGTCTGACTCGTTGACTTGTTCACCAATGGTGTAACTATCTCCTAAGGCTAAATATTTTTTCATATTGGTGTGAAAGTGCTTATGATTTCTTTATAATATGCTAAGTATGATAATTGATTGAGGGGGCTTGTACAATAAAAGTTGTATCCATTTTTGCCTACAACACAACAAAATACAGCTATTTCATAGTTTATGGAATCGGCTAATTTTGTTTGATAAGTGAAGTGTGAAAAATACTGCTTTCCTAACTGTATGGGATTGAACGGCTGTATTTGCAAGGTAGGATTTGAAATTTTTAATTGCGTCATTGATGCCTGAAAATAAATGCTATCTGAAATGGGTATAGGCATTTCTTCCACCCAGCAAACCATATTTTTTTGAAACGAGTGTGTATCAGTTGTTTTTTTTTCTATAAAAAGAAAGGTATTGCTTTCTGTTGGTTTTTTTATCACTTCCCATTGTTTGGGGTACATCATAGAAAAGTGTAACGAATCAGAACGATAAAGTTGATTTATATCGGAATTAGATTTCTTTTCACTGCATGAGATGGCTAAGGCAAATACCAAAAATGAAAATATCCATTGTTTCATGTTGCAAATATAGAGGATGATTCAATTTGAATTGAAGACAATTTTTCCTGTAATTTATTTTAAAGTAGACATATAGGCACTAAATTATATTAAAAACTGACATATAGGCGCATAAATTGCATTGGTACGCAACTTGTAATATAGCTTTCAAATAAAAAAAATAAAATTATGACACACATGAGAGTAAAAACCCCCGCTTTTGTTCCAAGTTTTTTAAACGTAATGGACAAATTTATGACAGATGATTTTTCACCTGCCCATTTCACCACACCGCCTGTAAACATCCTTGAAAAAGAAAAAAATTACAGCATTGAATTAATGGCTCCAGGATTGGATAAATCAGATTTTAAAATTGAACTGGATAATCACTTGTTGACAATCTCATTTCAAAAAACAACAGAATCTACTGAAGAAAGTCCTGTTCAATCACCCGCAACAGAGAAATTCATCAAAAAAGAATTTTCTATTAAATCGTTCAAAAGAACTTTTACAGTTAATGAACATTTAAAATTAGATGAAATCACTGCCAAATACGAAAACGGGATCTTATCAGTTGATATCCCAAAAGTAGAAGTGAAAGAAAAAGAAGTTAAAACTATTAGTATCAACTAATAACTAAGACTCCCAAATTACCCTTTACCAACATCCCATTTTTTAATAAGTGGGATGTTTTTATTTAGGCCTTACACTTTCATTTGCTAAATAATTGCCCATAAATTGTACACAATAATAAATGTATTTGGTATTACATTTACAACCGCTATTTATGAAAAAGAAAATCAATATTATTGGAGCGGGTGTTTCAGGATTATGTGCAGGGTGTTATTTACAAATGAATGGATTTGAAGTTCAAATATTTGAAAAACATTCTATTCCAGGTGGGTTATGTACCAGTTGGAAAAAAGGGGAATACACAGTGGATGGGAGTATACATTGGGTATTGGGTTCCGATGATAAAGATGGTTTTTTTGATATGTGGAATGAAATTATTGATGTAAAAAGTATTCCTTTTCACAATCATGATATAAGACTATCCTTAGAGGTTAAAAAACATGCAAATAAGTATGGTAGCAAAACATTTGTGATGTATACAAATCTCGATATACTGCGCGATTATATGCTTGACTTAAGTCCTGAAGATGCTAAAACGATTCATTCTTTTATTCATGATATCAGACTATTGCAACAATTTAGGGTGCCTCCTTTAATGGACAAATTGCCATTTTTTCAATCAATGATCCGGGGTATTAAAATGATGCGTTATCTCCGCTTTCTGTTGATCATTATGAGGCAAACACGTATCAGTAATATGCAATTTGCCAAAAAATTTAAAAGTCCTTTTTTAAGAGAAGTGTTTGAAACCCTTTTTGATCATGATGAAGTAAAAATGCTGGTATTTAATTTCCCCATGGCTTCATTTGACCAAAAAAGTGCCGGCTATCCGATTGGAGGTTCACTCAAATGGGCCGAAAGAATTGCAGATAAATTCGAATCCCTGGGTGGTGTCATTCATTATAATACCCCCGTCAAAAAAATCATGACAGAAAACAATGAAGTAAAAGCATTGCTTGTACGTAATGATGTAATACATCCATGTGATATTGTACTTTCTGCAGCTGATTGGTATAAAACGGTTTTTGAATATTTAGATGGAAAATATGTAGACGAAAAAATCATTAACCTAAAAGACGAAAAATCTTTTGAAATTTATTATTCCATCTTGTTAGTGACCTTCGGATTGAAAAAAGATTATAAAGAACAACCCCATTTTAGCCGATTCCCGATAGAACAAGATTTGGTATCGCCTTGCGGAAAAACATGGGATCGTTTAGAAACACATTTTTATCATTATGACCCTACTTTAGCACCAGAAGGAAAAACGGTGATGGCTTGTAGTTTTTATACACAAAATGGCAAATATTGGATTGACCTTCGTAAAAACGATCGAAAAAAATACAGAGCAGTGAAACAACAATTTATCGATGACCTTATCGAACGATTGTCCATGAAATACCCTGATATCAAAGACCAAATCGAAATGGTTGATTTCGCAACACCAGCTACTGTGCTGCGATATACCAATAATTGGCAGGGGAGTGCCCAGGGCTGGTTACCCAATGACAATGTAATCGCTTCAACACCTGTAAAATTTAAATTACCAGATCTGAAAAATTTTTATTACGCCAGTCATTGGAGCCGACCTGGTGGCGGTATTCCAGTAGCCATTAATATGGCACGCGATGTATCAAAAATAATTTGCAAAGAACATGGGGTCGCTTTTAAAACAAGTCAGCAAGGTAAACATATGGGTTAGATACCGTGATTGAGTGACCGTTTTTTATCAATATTTCAAGAATAATAGTTGTATTTTTACTTTCATTCAATTTCATTTCTTTTTGTATGAAAAAATATTTTTATTTATTTGGCTTACTTTTTATCGTTCAACATGTAACCGCCCAAAAAGTGGTTGACAAAGTAATCAATAATGATGATAGAAAAAAAGTTGAACAAGCAAGGAAACTATACAATCAGTATAAAATATTTGAAGGGGAAAAAGTACTGAAAGAATTAATACGGCAGCATCCTAAAGAGGTTTATTTTTATGAAGCATTGGCACAAATGCAACGACAAGTGTTATACCGAATTACAGATGCAACGGGTGAATTGCAACAAATGAATGTTGCTAAATCAGCGATTGACTCTTCAGATGTAATTGACGAAATAGAGGTAGAAAATTCATCGCAAACCGTTAACAAACCTGCCGAAACCAAAGAAATCATGGAGTCGCTGGGTTTAGACATGTCAAAAATTAATGTAAAAGAAAATACGAAAAATACCAAAGAAAAAAGCGAAGATCCCTTTTTTAACGCTGATAATGCATCTGAAGAACCCACAGATGCTACTGTTACAATTGATTCATCATTGATTTTTAGTGATGAAGAAAGGGCACAATTTGCAAAAGAATCGAAAGGGTCAGTACAAAAAATTGATAAAAAAACACAACGAAAATTAAAAATCATTGAGAGTTTTGCCCAAATACCATATGACCAATATTTATACAGTTTAATACAACATGCGCGAAATGCCACCAGGCTATTTATTAACGCCGATTCTTGTTCTTATTATTTAAGACATTTTTTGATTGATACGGTGAATGTCAATGAAAATGTAAGCAATGATGCCTGGGCTGAATACAATACCGGTCTGGATGATTATTACGAAAAAATAATTCCCGCTGCAGCCAAGCATTTTGAAAATGCAATCGCATTGCAAGCTGATTTTTACACTGCTCATATCAGATTAGGCGACATCTATTATTTAATGAATAAAGACACGGCTTCTATTCAACAATACAAATTAGCCTCCATGATTTTTCCACAACGTCCCGAACCGTTTGAAAAACTAGCAATCATGCAATATAACAGAGGCCGATACACTGATGCTGCAGCTACGATTATTGAGGCGATTATGAAATACCCGCAAAGCCATTATATCGCTTTATTGAAAAGAATTGTTGAAAAAACCGGCAGGGCCTTTGATCCACAATGGCAACCCCGCGAAGTGTACCCATTGTCTGTGACGCATATGCAGGAAGAGATTGTTGTAAACGATAAATCTCCTTGGTGGCACTATCAATCAGCCAGGCAAGATGTATTTAATTATTACGATACCTCGGGCATTGTAGTGCCTAATGATAAAACTCAAGAGCGCTATCTGGAGGTTTATGCTTGGAAGAAAATGCTCACCAACGCAAGTCCTAAATATTTTCAATTTGCCAGAGCCATGGAGAAAATTGGTTATTTAGATTGTTATGTATTAATTACCTTGTTTCACCACGATCTATATGGACAATTCAATGACTTTATCACACTGAATGATGATAAGGTTAAAAAATATTTTTATTTGTTGATCAATTGGGAAGATGAAAAATTTGACAAACTGAGGAAATCAGTTGAAGTGCCATCGACGCAAACCACAAAAGAATCGGGCAAAAAGAAAGAAAATCCAAAGGATGAAAAAAAGAAATGAGATTATCCTATAACATTTAAATAAATCAACAATAACACCACACAGCCTAGTATTATTCTATAAATGCCAAATATTTTAAACCCTCTTTCTTTGACAAATCCAATAAAAAATTTGATGGCCAATAAGGCTACAACAAAAGCTACTGCATTGCCAATAAACAGAGTAGTTAATTGGTCGGAGGTGAAAAGTCCCTCTTTTTTAATATAGGAAAGCGTTTTGTATCCTGTCGCAGCGGCCATTGTGGGTACAGCCAGGAAAAAGGAAAATTCAGCCGCAACATCTTTAGAAATTTTTTGACTCATGCCTCCAATAATAGTAGCTGCACTTCTGCTAAGACCTGGAAATATGATTGATAAACATTGAAAAAAGCCTATTTTGACAGCCAGCTTATTATCAATATCTTCCTCCCTGTTGATGATAGGTGTTTTAAACCATTTATCGACATAAAGTAATAATATGCCACCCAATATCATAATGATGGCAATAAAAAGTGGGCTTTCTAATTTAGCATCAATAAAATCATTTAAAAAAAAGCCAAACACCAATGAGGGGATAACAGCAATCAACAACTTTAAATAAAATTGATAAGATTTAAAATTGATAAATTTTTTAAAATATAAAACCAATACTGAAAGTATAGCACCAAACTGAATACAGATTTCGAAATATTTGGTAAATGGATCTTTTTCAAGGTGCATCAGCGAACTTGTAATGACCATATGTGCAGTAGATGAAATAGGTAAAAATTCACTCAGCCCTTCTACAATGGCTACGATGATTGCTTCAAATAAATTCATGAAAAATTAAAAAAAAATTAAGCAGTTGGTTTTTTCATAATGGCATATCCTTCAATCACTAAGCCTAATAATATAAAATAGGCGCAATGGTGATTCGTCTTGCACTATAAATTTCTGCCTCGTTAAACACATTTGGATCGGCACTTTTGCCACCTGACATTAAAATAAAACCCAATATAATCACTGCAAGACCGGCAAACATAATCATGTAATTTTCTTTTGAAAAAAGAAATTGATGTGATCCATTTGCTGGTGAAGGCGTTGTGTTTTCAGTTGTTTTTGACATAATATTTTTAAATTTGTTTTTTAGTATAAATCATCTAATTGAGTACGAAGGTATTTAATAACCGAACGATGGGTACTGAGTAATGATATGATGATACCCATTGCTAAAATACTCAAACATAATATAATAAGCCATTTAGTATTGGCTAAAGTTCTCAACTCAGGTAGCCAGCTTTCTGCCACAAATTTTAACACCAATATACCTGCAATGGCAATTAATGCACTGATAATGCCATTGATAACGCCTCTTATATTAAAGGGCTTGGCGATAAACCATCTGGTAGCACCCACCATCTGCATGGTTTTGATTAAAAAACGATTGCTAAACATGGCAAGTCTAATCGTATTGTCAATTAAAATAATCACAGAAAATATCAGAAAGAGAGAAATCGCTAAAATGACGATACCAATTCTTCTTACATTGCTGTTCATGATATCCACTAAATTTTTCTGATAAAAAACTTCACGAACGACATTACTTTGGTATAAAAATTTTTCAATTTTTATTAAACTGTCAGTGTTCATATATCCTGAATGCAGATGAAAATTTACAGATGTATACAATGGATTATAATCCAATACCTGTAAAAAATCTTCACCAAAATCTTTTTTAAACTGCTCAGCTGCTTTGTCTTTTGTAATGTATTGCGATGATTTGGTAAAAGCTTGTTTGTCAATGATTTCTTTCAATTTCACCGCCATTTCATCTCTTGTATTGTCATTTAAAATAACAGATATTTCTATGTTTTCTTTAAATGATTTTGATAATTCTCCAGCATTGATAACAAGCCAGCCCAAGGATCCCAATAAAAATAAAACCAATGCTACACCTATGATAGAGTAGGCATAGGTTGCTTTTCCTTTTTTAATTTTAGTATTTACTACGGGGTCAGTGTTCATTCGCCTCCAAAAATAGAAAAAAAAATGGCTTAATAGAATACATTTTCCTTTTTTTATGAATTTTAACAGAGAAAATAAATGCGTCCAAATTTTGTTCAGCATGAATCTGTATCGATTAAGCGTTTGACCTACATTTTCAAAGCATTGATATTATTTTATAATGTATGTGTATATTTTGAAGCGGTTTAAACTTGCAATCGTTGAGTTTATGATTATTTTTATCCTAAATAATAAAAAGACTCTATGAGGAAATCAACCTTTCGCATCCTAAGTATGATGTTCATTTTACAATGTATTCAACTTCTTTCTTTTGCCCAGGCACCCCAACGTTTTAACTATCAAGGCATTGCTCGTGATGTGAATGGATTGCCATTTAAAAATCAACAAATTGCTTTAAAATTGTCCATATTAAATTCAGCTGAAGCAATAGAAGCCGAATATGAGGAAATACAACAAGTGACTACCAATGAATTTGGTTTATATACCTTGCAGATAGGCAATGGTAAATCAACGAATCGGTCCTTAAAAATGGTAAAGTGGGAAACCGGAAATAAATATATCAAAGTGGCTATTGACCCAACAGGAGGCAATGATTTTATAAATATGGGCACCAGTCAATTACTTTCTGTGCCCTATGCAATGTATGCCGACAAAGCAGGGGAAACCTTGAACAATGAAAAAGAAAAAACAAGAAGCGGTGCCGTCAACTCAAGTGCTGGTCATGTAGCTGGAGATGCCAATTTTCTTTCAAAATTTACCAGTTTTAATACCATTGGAAAATCCTTACTTTTTGATAATGGAAGTAGTATTGGTATTGGCACCGCTTCGCCAACATTGGGTACCAAAATGCATATTTTTACTGCAACAGGTAATGTTGAGCATCTCAGAATGCAAAACAGCAATGCATCGGGTTTTGGTAAATTTGTAATGTATAATGACAATCCCAATAATTACGCCACATTTACAAAATATGGCAGTTCATTTCCTGGCGGTTACCCCAATGTTGTTTCTCAGTACCCTTTTGCAAATCTTCTTGCTTTTGGCAATAATGTAGGACCTTTTATTTTAGCCAACAATGGTAATGTAGGTATTGCAGTAGTGACAGGTGGTGTCACAAATCTCAAATTTAATGCTCACCAATCTACAGGATATTTAGGCTTAGGCGGTAGTTTTACACCAAGTGCAAATGTACATATTAATCATGCAAGTACAGGAGATACCATGCGTGTGACCAATGCAACCACTGGTCATTTAAATACCGATGGGCTCGAAATTAGAACGACTGGCAATGCTGCAGCTATCATCAATAAAGAAAATAGCACTTTGACATTGGGAACCAATAATAACAATGTGATGACCCTGACCAATACAGGAAGAACTGATTTAGCCGGACAAATAAAAATTGCAGGGGGTAATCCTGGATTAAATAAAGTACTTACAAGTGATGCTACAGGTATTGCGTCATGGCAAACACCTAACTTAAATAATATAATACAAGGTGCCAATGTTGGGGATGTGCTGGTATGGAATGGTACCGAATGGGTGCTTACACCTAAATGTAATTTGTATAATTATTTCTTTAGAGATGAAGATGGCGATGGATTTGGCGATAAGTTTAAGCCTATCGTAGGTTGCAATGCCTTACCTGGATTTGTGATAGACAGCACCGATTGCAATGATGGTGCTCCATCGGTTAATCCCAATACCGTATGGTTTCAAGATTTAGATGCGGATAATTTTGGGAATGCAGCTGTTACCGTTACAAGTTGTACACAACCCAACGGATTTATCTTAAATAATGAAGATTGCAATGACAATAATAATTTAATCACTACCGGAACCTTGTTTTTTCAAGACCTTGATAATGATACATTTGGGAACCCTTTAGTAAGTGTTACGGCGTGTACACAACCTATAGGTTTTGTCAGCAATAGTTTAGACTGTAATGATAATAATCCGAATATAACTGCTGGTATTACTTATTTTCAAGATTTAGACGGAGATAATTTTGGTAACCTAAATGTGTCTGTCACTTCATGTACACAACCCCAGGGATTTGTAACCAATAGTGCAGATTGCAATGATGCCAACATAAATATCAATCCACTTGTATCCGAAATATGCAATACGATAGATGATGATTGTGATGGTATAGTAGATGAAGGATTTAATTTAAATACCGATGTAAATAATTGTGGTTTTTGTGGAAATGCATGCATCGTTGCAAATGGAACCAGTATTTGTGTATTTGGTCAGTGTCAGATTGGAAGTTGTTTTCCTGGGTTTATGGATGTAAATGGTGTTGTTGCTGATGGTTGTGAAGTCAACTTATCACTTAATTGTGTGATATTTGGTCAAGTGATACCAAATGGAACAAACAATCCTAACAATCCTTGTCAATCTTGTAACACCGCTTTGAATAATTTTAATTGGAGTAATAAACCCAATGGAACTGCTTGTCCTGGTGGACAATGTACAAATGGGGTATGTAATAATTAATGAATGCTCTGGCAGGTTTATTTAAAATAGTGCCATATGGTTCTAAATAATGGACTATTTTGTTGCTTTGTTAGTACTAACTTCATTCCTTTTTTTAATATTCAGTTAAGTAGGCTTATTTTTTAGTAATTGCTTTAGGCAATACGTTCCTATTTTATTATCTTCGCATCACTTCAAAAAAAAACATAGATTATGGCATTTGACATAGAAATGATAAAACAGCTTTACGCTAAATTTCCAGAAAAAGTAGCGGCTGCACGCACCGCATTAGGTCGCCCTTTAACCTTAGCAGAAAAAATATTGTATACACACTTAGATGCTTCAATGGCATTGACTGATTATCCAAGGTTAAATTCATATGTTGACTTTAATCCTGATAGGGTAGCTATGCAAGATGCTACAGCTCAAATGGCTTTATTGCAATTTATGCAAGCTGGCCGACCCAAAGTAGCAGTTCCCAGTACTGTGCATTGCGATCATTTGATTGTTGCCAAAACAGGCTCTGCCACTGATCTTACAACTGCATTAAAAGACAATGAAGAAGTCTTTAATTTCCTTTCTTCCGTATCAAATAAATATGGCATCGGTTTTTGGAAGCCAGGTGCTGGTATCATTCATCAGGTAGTGTTAGAAAACTATGCATTTCCTGGAGGTATGATGATAGGTACTGATTCGCATACAGTAAATGCTGGTGGATTAGGTATGGTAGCCATCGGAGTTGGTGGTGCAGATGCTTGTGATGTAATGGCTGGTTTACCATGGGAATTGTTGATGCCTAAATTAATTGGTATTAAATTAACCGGTAAGCTCAATGGATGGGCAAGTGCTAAAGATGTTATATTAAAAGTAGCAGGTATTTTAACGGTTAAAGGAGGCACCAATGCTATTGTTGAATATTTTGGAGAGGGTGCTACTTCATTAAGTTGTACCGGAAAAGGCACTATTTGTAATATGGGTGCTGAAATAGGGGCCACCACTTCTACATTTGCATATGATGAAAGCATGGAACGATATTTAAGAAGCACTTCACGTGCTGATATCGCCGACTTAGCCAATGAAATCAAAGTTCATTTAAGAGGTGATGATGAAGTATATGCAAATCCAACAGCCTATTTTGACGAAGTGATAGAAATTGATTTAAATACTTTAGAGCCGCATCTTAATGGTCCATTTACACCCGATTTGGCAACCCCAATTTCAAAAATGAAAGAAATGATAGCTGCCAATGGTTGGCCTTCAAAAATTGAAGTAGGCTTAATTGGAAGTTGTACTAACAGTAGTTATGAAGATATTTCCCGTTCAGTGAGTTTAGCAAAACAAGTTAGTGAAAAAGGACTTGCATTAAAAGCTGAATTCACCATTACCCCTGGTTCTGAGCAAGTTAGATATACCATCGAAAGAGATGGCTTTTTAAGTGTATTTGATGCCATTGGTGCTAAAGTGTTTGCGAATGCTTGCGGTCCTTGTATCGGTATGTGGGATAGAATGGGGGCAGAAAAACAAGAAAAAAATACCATCGTTCATTCCTTTAATAGAAATTTTGCCAAACGAGCTGATGGCAATCCCAATACTTTTGCATTTGTCGGTTCACCTGAATTGGTAACTGCTTTGGCTATTGCGGGTGATTTGAACTTCAATCCATTAACCGATTATTTAACCAATAATAAAGGCGAGCAAGTTAAATTAGATCCACCAAATGGTTTTGAATTACCTGCATTAGGATTTGCAGTTGAAGATGCTGGTTTTCAAGCACCTGCTGCAGATGGAAGTGCCGTTCAAATATTAGTCAATGAAAATAGTAATCGATTACAATTATTAGATCCTTTTGATGCATGGGAAGGAACCGATTTAAAAGGCTTGAAATTATTAATTAAAGCCAAAGGTAAATGTACCACCGACCATATTTCAATGGCTGGTCCTTGGTTGAAATTTAGAGGACATCTCGATAATATCAGTAATAATATGCTTATCGGTGCTGTGAATTACTTCAATGAAAAAACCAATTCTGTTAAAAACCAATTGACGGGTGTGTATGCTGCAGTGCCTGATGTACAACGATCATACAAAGCAGCTGGCATAGGGAGTATTGTAGTTGGTGATGAAAATTATGGAGAGGGTAGCAGTCGTGAACATGCTGCTATGGAACCCCGACATTTAGGTGTTAGGGTGGTATTGGTAAAATCATTTGCACGAATACATGAAACAAACCTCAAGAAACAAGGGATGTTAGGTTTGACATTCGACAATAAAGCAGATTATGATAAAATATTAGAAGATGACACTATTGATGTAGAAGGCTTAGTGACTATGATGCCAGGCAAAAAATTACAATTGGTTTTGAACCATGCGGATGGAAGCAACGAAACCATACAAGTGAATCATTCATATAACACTCAGCAAATTGAATGGTTTAAAGCAGGTGGTGCATTAAACATTATCAGAGCGAGTGTTCAATAATTATTAACATGTTTTACAAAAGCGAAATCAGCAATGATTTCGCTTTTTTTTGTATCAGAGAATTATAAAAAAGCCGTTTTAAAGAGGAATAAGTGTTAAGGTCATTCCTTTTTATACTTCTAATAACCCTTCAGCAATTTCCAGTATAATGAGCTGTTGCGCTTTATTAAGCATTACAATTAAGTCTTGATGCAAAGGCAGATGCACTGTTTTCTGATTATATTCAAGTTCTATCAAAACCTGCATTCCATTGGTAATGATGTCACTGATGACGCCAATGTTTTTTTTATTTGAATCTTGAATGGTATATCCAATCAAAAAGGCCCATTCTTCTTCACTATGCGTTTGGATGATTTTTTCATCAAAAACATAAACTTTTTTATTGAGGTATTTTTTGGCTTCTTCTCTAGAATTTATTTCTTCAAAACTGATAATCATGTCGTCATGTGAAACACTTTTTACTTGATTAATAAAAAAAGGGATATAACTTTCTTTCCAAACCTCTATCATCAATACAGGTAAGTCGCTAACATTATTGATGTTTGTAATTAAATGAGAAATGACCACATCCCCATCTACACCATGTACTGATACTATTTTTCCTATTTCTTTCATTACAGAACCAAAAGTATTCATTTTTTTATGCAAACCTTTAAATTTATTTAAGATAGATATTGGCTTTTTACAAATTAGTCACAATTCCACAATCTTGAAAAGGAATCAGGGTCTCAATAATGTAACCATTTAGATCAATCAAGTATATAAAACAGATTAAATACTATAATTTTTAATAATATTTTATTCTTTAAGGCTTATTATTCATTTTTACCAACTAAATTTGTAATCTATTCGTCTATTAAATCAAATTAGGGAATACAAATTATTTTAGATTATATATGAAAAGATATCTTTTAGTAAGTTCAATATTTTTAATGGCATTATTTGCTGGTAAGATAAATGCGCAAGTGAGTGGCACAATTAATTTAGGGCCTGATTTTGTTTTGCCTGTTTGTCAGCAATGCACCACCTTAGTAGCTGCTACTACACCTGCTTCAGGGGGCACCTCAAATTATAATGTTAATCAAAAAGCCTATACACCCTATCCATTTATACCAGGTACAATTGTCAATCTTGCTGTGGATGATTTGTGGTCAGGTGCGATTCCTATACCATTTGATTTTTGTTTTTTTGATAGCACCTATAATCAATGCCTAGTAAGCTCTAATGGTCAAGTTAGTTTTGATATTTCTCAGGCTGGAGCTTATAATCCCTGGAGTTTTGGTGGGGTTCTACCTTTGCCAAATGCAACTTTTACTTCCGCAATGAACTCAATCATGGCACCTTATCACGACATTTTACCTACTGGTTTAGGTATTATTTCATACCAAACTATTGGTACAGCGCCTAATAGGGTTTTTGTGGTATCATGGAATAACTCACCTATGTTTTCATGTGTAAATCTATTGGTAACACAACAAATTGCTTTATATGAAGGGTTAAATAAAATTGAAACTTATATCGCTAACAAACCCATTTGTGCTGGTTGGAATGGTGGTCAAGGAATACATGGTATTGAAAACAGATTGGGCACAGCCGCATTTATAGTACCTGGTCGCAACTTACCTACCCAGTGGACAGCCACAAACGATGCTTGGGAATTTATTCCAGTTGGAGGCGGACCTGGTGGTGGACCGAGTGGCGTATCTGTAGATTGGTTTGATATCAATGGTACTTTATTAGCTACTAATGTAGATTCATTGGTTGTATGTCCTGCACAAACCACTACCTATGTAGCTAAAGCAACCTTTACCCTTTGTGGTGGTTTTGAATATGCTTACGATACCATAACAGTTACCAAACAAGCACCAATTCAAATCGCTGTAACAAGTGTAACAGATGTAAATTGTTTTGGTGGCAATGATGGTGCATTTAGTTTTAATTATTCTGGCGGTACCCCTCCTGTTACTTTCACATTGAATGGTAACGCAATTGCTGGAAGCCCTGTTACAAATTTAGTGGCTGGTGTGTATACAGTTGTATTAACAGATGCCAATAACTGTACCGAAAGTGTTGTAGCAACCGTAAATCAACCTGATGAAGTGCAAGTGACTATTGATGAACAAAGAGATGTGCTTTGTAAATACCAAAATAATGGTTACGTTCGACTACTTACCGTGGGTGGCGTGCCTGCATACACTTATTGGTATGATAATAATCTACCTTCAACCACTCCAGAATTTATCTATATGAAATCAGGTAACTTTAGATTTTATACCAGTGACTCTCATGGTTGTTTAGATTCTATTGATACCTTTATAGCACAACCCGATTCTTTATTGACAATGTCATTGGTTTCGCATGTGGCAACCTGTAAAAATGGCAAAGATGGAATGGTAGATGCCCTTGTAAGTGGTGGTATTCCTCCTTATACTTATGTGTGGGATACAAAACCACCTCAATATGGATCTACAGCTACAGGTTTAGCAACAGGCGTTTATACAGTAGTGGCTACTGACTTTAATGGTTGTATCACTGTTACACAAACACCTGTAGAACTTGAATTGACATGTAACTTATTTATGCCCACCGCCTTTACTCCCAATGGAGATGGAAGAAATGATATCTATAGAATATTAGAATATTGTGGAGGTGTTATTTTAGGTGAATTTAAAATCTATAATAGATGGGGACAAGAAGTATTTAGTACCCGTGAAGTGAATGTAGGATGGGATGGCAATTATAAAGGTAAAGCACAAGACCCTGATACTTATAATTACGTCATAATATATCAATGCAATGACAAAGGAACAATATCACAGAAAATTGCCAAGGGTGATTTTATACTTGTCCGGTAATTTTTTAACTCAAACAACATTTTTAAAAAAGAGACTTAATGTCTCTTTTTTTTTATTAATAATATTCATTATGATTTGGTATCTGTTACTTATACCAAATGTATTTAAATAAGTAGTCAGATAAAGATCGAAATATTGCCAACACAAGTTGCATTTAAGCCAGTAACAATTGGACTATTCTTAAGGTGTGGTTTGTATTATTAATCCGATTATCTGGTTTGAAACTAGACACTTAATGTATATGGTATCAAATAAGGAAAAGTCCATTGGTCGTTTAAATGAATGAATATAAACATCGATTCAATTGGTATTAACCACAGAAAGATTTATAAAATAGTTGGCAACTTTTAAAATTCTCATTGGTATTATTAGTAAATTCTTGCTATTTTTGTCAATCGTTTATTATAATAACTTATGAAGATAGAAATTACGGGTGGGGATTTAAAAATAAGGGAATTTTATCAAATTGTATATGAAAATGCCGATGTTTCGCTTAACAAATCAGCCTTGTCAGAAATAGATAAATGTTTTAAATTTCTGAAAGAATACTCAGACAAAAAACTTATTTATGGCATCAATACTGGATTTGGACCAATGGCACAATACAGGATTGAAAATGAAGATAGGCACGCCCTACAGTTTAACCTGATACGCAGCCATGCAAGTGGGTGTGGCGAATTATTAAGACCTGATTTTTTGAAAGCAACTTTGTTAGCTCGTTTGTCAAGTCTTATGAAGGCTAAATCAGGTATTCATAGAAACACAGTTGAATTATTGCGCGATTTTATCAATCTTGAAATTCTTCCTATCATTTTTACTCACGGTGGTGTGGGTGCGAGTGGCGATTTAGTGCAGTTAGCCCATATTGCTTTATGTTTGATTGGCGAAGGTGAAGTTATTTACCAGTCTAAATTGCAATCTACAAAAAGTGTATTAGCCAAGCTGAAAATGAAACCCCTTGAGATTCATATCAGAGAAGGACTTTCTTTAATGAATGGCACTTCATGTATGACAGGTATCGGAATGATTAATACCATCATGGCTTATCGATTAGCGAAATGGGAAATGCTGATGAGTGCCATGGTGAATGAAATATCTGAAGCATATGATGACCATATTTCTAAAGAATTAAATCAGGTAAAACCCCATGTTGGACAACAACAAGTAGCATCGGCAATGCGTAAAATATTAAAGGGGAGCAAACTATTAAAAAATAGACACGAACATTTGTACGATAAAGAAGTACTGGCAAATGTATTAGATGAAAAAGTACAGGAATATTATAGCTCTCGTTGTATTCCACAAATCATTGGTCCAATTTGGGAAACCATTTCCAATACTGAGAAAGTACTTACCAATGAGATAAACTCTGTCAATGACAATCCAATCATCGATTATAAAAATGGGAATATTTATCATGGCGGTAATTTTCATGGCGATTATGTTTCCCTCGAAATGGACAAATTGAAAATTGCCATTACAAAGCTTTCCATGTTGGCTGAAAGACAACTCAATTACCTTTTAAACCATAATTTAAATCAAAAATTAACCCCATTTATTAATTTGGGAAAACTTGGTTTGAACTTTGGAATGCAAGGAATGCAATACACTGCTACTTCAACCGTTGCTGAAAATCAAACCCTGAGTAATCCTATGTATGTGCATAGTATTCCTAATAATAATGACAACCAGGATATAGTTAGCATGGGCTCAAATGCAGCATTACTTTGCAACAAGGTTATTGAAAATACATTTGATGTATTTGCTGTTCATTTAATCGCCATTTGTCAGGCCGTTGATTATAGAGGTATTCAGCATAAATTAGCCCCAATTACCAAAAGTGTTTATGATACTGCACGTAAATTGGCCCCTAAGTTTTCTATTGAGGACAAAGCAAGATATCATGAATTAGCTAAAGTGCGCAAATATATTAGCGAAACTGATTTGTACTAGAAAAGTAAGCTTGTTGATAATTGATTAATTGCCTTCATGCACTTCAATGTTTAAAGGCATTTTACGACAAATTGTATGCATCACTTTTTTAAACTATTTACTTTAAACAAAATAGGGTATTAAAAAATAGTTTGTATTAATAGTATCATAATCAATGAGTTAAGTGTATAAATCTTTTTCTTGATTATTATTAATATTATAAAAACATCCTTAATATTACATGGAAAAATATTTAATGCATGAAAAAAATCATCGTTTTTATCTATATAATGCTGTTATGGACTTCGTATCAATCGATAGCAGGTGGCTTTAAACTTGGCTTACAGGGTCAAAAACAATTAGGCATGGGACATACAGGTGTCGGGTTTGCACAAGATGCTACCACCCTCTATTTTAACCCTGCTGGCTTGAGTTTTGTAAGCCCTCAATTAAATGTAGGCTTGTTTGCATTAATTCCTAATACCAGTTTTTTAGATAAAAATACCAATTCGATTACCCATGCAGTGAGTCAGGTTTTTACCCCTTTTTCAGCTTACGGTAATATCAAATTAACTAAGAAAATTAATTTTGGCTTTGGGGCTTATACCCCCTTTGGAAGTGGACTTCTTTACCCTTATGAATGGACAGGTAGATATATCTTACATAGTATAAACTTACAAACGATTTTTTTACAACCTACACTTTCCTACCGTATCAGTGATGCTTTTTCAATAGGGGCTGGTTTTGTATATGGTTTTGGACATGTGACCCTTGAAAAAGATTTGCCTATTCAAAGCGCAGTAACCAATGACATAGCGCATGCCAAATTAAATGGGAAGGGGAGTGGTATTGGATTCAATGCTGGGGCCTATTACAAAGGAGAAAAAGTACATTTAGGTCTCACGTATCATTCAAAAGTTGTTATGAAAGTGAAAAATGGGGATGCAATATTTACAAACATTCCTTCTTCTACATCTTCCAATTTCCCGACAGGCAACACTTTCAATGCTTCATTGCCTTTGCCTTCAGAAATTGCTGCTGGTACCAGCTTTAAAATATCAAAAAAAACACGGGTCGCTTTAGATTTGAATTATACATTTTGGCAATCATTTGATTCTTTAGGTTTTGACTACAAAATGAATACGGCCGCTCTTTCAGATGCTAAATCACCTAGATTATATAAAAATGCGGTTTCTGTAAAACTGGGTTTGCAACATGAAGCCACAAAAAATATGATCATTCGAATAGGTGGTTTTTATGATCAAACTCCCGTACAAGATGGTTATGTAGCACCTGAACTCCCCGATAACAATAAAATTGGATTAACCTGTGGAGCCACTTTCAAGATTTATGAAAGATGCCATATCGACTGTTCATTGTTATATGAAAATGTAGCAAAAAGAAGTCAGCGTAATCATGAAACTGGTTTAGAGGGCACTTTTCAAACAAAAGTAATAGCACCAGGCGTGGGTATTACCTATCTATTACAAAAAAGAACTTATAAAAGAAAACGATACTAAAGTTTAGAAAAAGTAAACAGCTTTTTTAAACACAAACCATACAATTTTTTAAAATGAAAAAAATATTCACATTAGCTGCCATTTATTTTCTTGTTCTTACTTTTCAGGCATGTAAAACCAACTTGGAACAAGAAGATATCAAATCAGGAAACGCAGATTTTACAAGATATGTGGCCATTGGTAATTCACTAACTTCTGGATATGCTGATGGTGCCTTAAGCTTATATGGGCAACAAAATAGCTTTACAAAAATGTTGGCAGATCAATTTAAACTTGTGGGTGGAGGCGATTTCAAAATCCCATATATGAATCCTGGCGGTGGCAGTGATGGGTCGTCAAACCCTCGCAGAATATTGGGGTTTGTATTACCATGCAATAGCAATATTCCCAGTCTGTCACCTGTTTTAGACCCTGCAGGTTATACTGATTTAAACAATGTAAAAGATGGAGGTCCTTACAACTTAGTAGGTGTACCTGGTGCGAGAGCTATTGATGGCAATTTGGGCATTTATAGTTTATTTAATCCTTTTTTAAACAGATTTTGCCTAACCCCAGGTGTTAGTTCCATATTGTCTGAAGCATTGCGAATTAATGCTACCTTTTTTACCCTCTGGTTGGGTAATAATGATGTATTAGCCTATGCATTGGGTGGGGCTATAACACCAACTGGTTTTTTTAGCGCCTCATTATCTGATACCGCTCAGGTAAGAACCACTTTAACTACAATGGTGGATTCATTAACCAAAAATGGCGCTAAGGGAGCTATTGCGAATGTGCCTGATGTGACTTCAGTACCCTATTTTACAACCATTCCATGGAACGGGGTGGTATTGACTCAAGGGAAAGCTGATACCTTAAATGCATTATACCAGGCAAATGGTTTAGGCAGTATCACTTGGCAAGCAGGAGCCAATGGTTTTCTCATAGTAGATAGTGCAGCCCCGCCTTATATGCGACATGCCACTGCAGAAGATTTAATTCTCATTACCACTCCAGGAGATTCACTTAAATGCGGACAATGGGGTATATCACCAGCAAAACCTTTAAAAGATGCCAATGTGTTAGATAAAAATGAAATTGCAACAATTAATCTTTACACAGCCCAATACAATGCAAGCATCAGTGCAATTGCTTCCAAATACAATTTAGCACTTGTAGATATGAATAGCTATATGAAAACAATCAAATCTGGGATGGTTTATAATGGCATTACATTAAATACAACCTTTGTTACAGGAGGCGCATTTAGCTTAGATGGTGTACATCCAAACCCAAGAGGATATGCATTAATTGCCAATGAATTTTTGAAAAGAATCAACGCAACTTACAATGCTAATATCCCCTATGTTGACGTGACAAAATATGAAGGAACCAAATTTCCTTAATTAATGTTCATAATGTTTCTACTACAATACGCAGATTCATTTTATAATCCCAAAGTAACTAAAGTATGTGTGGTGGCAATATTGTGTTTAATATGCTCTACTTTATATCCAGCTTCTGCTACAAGTTTTAAAAATATTCTGCTATCATACATTTGACTATTACCATTGGCAATGGTACTGAAATACAAAGAAGTCATTTGTAATGAATACATAGAAGCATGAAAGGGTTGTTGATCCCAAAATGTTTCATTGATAACGATTTTGCCTCCTTCATTAAGGGCTGTTTTGCATTTAAGTAAAATACGTACAATTTCCTGATCAGAAAAACAATCAAGACATTGACTCATCCATATGATATCATACTTGCCAGGTATAGTAATACTATCATCTAAAAGATTGTGGGGAATTAAATGATAACGGCCTTCATAACCAGCTTTTTTTAATTCATTATCCGCAAGGTTAAGTTGTCCGGGTAAGTCTAATAAATACATTTCAACCTCAGGGCTATGTGATAAACATTGTTTACTAAACTTACCAGTGTTAGCGCCGATATCTAATATTTTTTTGGGTTGATATTCAAATAGGGTGGGCATTACTTCGGGAAACACAAAATCAGAATAATAATGGTCAAACTCAAACCAGCTTTTTGTTTGTTGAGGATTGAGTTTTGACAATCCTTCGTATAATGTATCCCAATTTCCTAAGTAAGAAAGCCCCATTGGCTTGCCTGTTTCAATACTTTCTTTGAGTTTGCCAGCACCTTCATAACAAATATCTCTCATGAAAGTGGTATTAATCACAACCATTTTATCCGTATTAAACATCATACCTGTTTTTGTGAGGATATAATGATCATTTTCTTCATATAATAAGCCAATTCCGATACCAGCTTCTACTAAAATTCGTACTCCATACTGACTAATCGTTACCTGTTTACAAATATCTTCAAATGTAACACCAGCTGTTTGGTGTTGAAGCAAAGTGAGTATGCCATAATCTCTTAATAATACAGACGCCTGAAATGCATAAGGGGCAAAAGATAAAAAGTGTGCTTTTTCTAACGCTGTAAATGCATGATAATCTTTGTCTTTAAAAAATGATTCTTTTTTTAATTTTTCCATAATACTATTTAAAAATATGTGTAAATATATAATCAAAAACTATACACTATTTGAAAAGGGACTTAAAAATATTGAATATTTTCGGTGCATCGAAAACTGTTTTTTTTTTATATATTTAATCTATTCATTTGTATATTATCTGAATGTTTTTTCATAATTATTTGGCTGTTTAAACTTAGATAAGTTAACTATAAAGTTGCTACTCTATTAAATTGGTATTAAATTTATTTTTTTAACACTCAACTAGCATTCATGAATTCATTACTCAGAAAAAAATCAATTGATAAAATATTAAAAGATGCAGCAGAAGGTTATGGAGACGGTGAACATAGCGGAATGCATAAAATACTGGGTGTCAGGGATTTAACTTTTTTTGGTATTGCTGCCATTATTGGTGCAGGTATATTTAGCAGTATTGGTAAAGCCTGTTTTGATGGTGGTCCAGGGGTTATTTTTTTATATATTTTCACTGCAATCGCTTGTGGATTTGCCGCCTTGTGTTATGCTGAATTTGCCAGTACCGTACCAGTATCGGGTAGCGCTTATACTTATTCATATGTAGCTTTTGGTGAAATATTTGCTTGGATTATCGGTTGGGATTTGTTGATGGAATATGCCATTGGCAATATTGCGGTTGCCATATCATGGAGCGATTATTTTACCCATTTGATGGATAGTGCAGGTTTACATATTTCACATTGGCTCACCATGGATTATAGCACTGCACATAAAGGTTTTATAGAAGCATCTGCTTGGTTGGCATCAGGTAATCCTGTAAATGAAATGGATAGTGGCTTGTTTGAAAAATATCAGGCATGGATACAAGCACCAAACTTCGGTGGCATCAGAACAATCTTTGATTTACCAGCCTTTGGTATCGTTGCTTTGATTACATATATCGTTTTTATTGGTATGAAAGAGAGTCGTGCAATGAGTAATATTTTAGTCATGATTAAACTGGCAGTTATTTTTCTCGTGATTGTATTAGGCGCTTACTATGTAAATCCTGACAATTGGAGTCCTTTCACACCCAACGGTTTTACGGGAATTTTAAAAGGCGTTTCCGCTGTGTTTTTTGCATATATTGGATTTGATGCCATTTCAACAACTGCAGAAGAGTGTAAAAACCCTCAACGCGATTTGCCTCGAGCCATGATTTATGCCTTGTTGATTTGCACCGTTTTGTATGTCGTACTGGCTTTAGTGCTTACTGGGATGGTTTCCTATACAAAATTAAATGTAGGAGATCCATTGGCTACCATTTTTGAAGAAAGAGGATTGAAAATCATTGCTGGTATTGTGGCTGTCAGTGCTATTGTGGCGACAGCAAGCGTTTTGCTGGTATTTCAAATGGGTCAACCAAGAATATGGATGAGTATGAGCAGAGATGGATTGTTGCCAAAAATATTTTCACGTATCCATAAAAAGTATAAAACACCTTCTTTTTCTACAATTTTAACAGGCTTATGTGTTGCCGTGCCTGCTTTGTTTTTAAATCTTGATGTCGTAATTTCACTGACAAGTATCGGTACTTTATTTGCTTTTGTGCTTGTTTGTGCAGGTATTTTAGTATTACAAAATATGCCTGACCGACCTGAAAGTAAATTTAAGGTGCCTTATGTCAATGGGAAGTGGATAATCAGTACCTTATTTATAATGGCAGTCGTATTAATTGTGATGTATGCTCCGGATCATTTTACAAATATCCTTTCCTTAGAAGGTATACCGATGCTCTTGTTTTGGATAGTGGTTCTAATGGTTACTTATTTAACGTTCACACGTCGATTTTCTTTAATACCTGTACTAGGTCTCATCAGTTGCTTTTATCTTATGGCACAGGAAAGCCATACCAATTGGTTGCGATTTCTTATTTGGTTATTAGTAGGTATGTGTATATATTTTATGTATGGCCGTAAACATAGTAAGCTAAATACGAACAAACATAAAGAATAGATTATTTCATCAATTCTTTTACCATTTCTATTGCTTGCAGGGATGAATCCTTGCCACTGAGCATTTCTGCTAATATGTCTACACGTTCATCAGTGCTTAGTTTTTTAATGTAGGTATTGATTGCCCCTTTTTCATTCTCTTTTTTATAAATATAGAGATGCTGATCTGCTTTTCCTGCTATCTGGGGTAAATGAGTAATGCTAATAAGTTGATGTTTGTTCGATAATTGTTTCATGATATTACCAACTTGTTTAGCTGTTTCGCCTGAAATGCCTGTATCAATTTCATCAAAAATCAGGGTAGGAAGTGCGGTCGAATTGGCAACCATCGATTTGATACAGAGCATTAGTCTACTCAATTCGCCCCCTGAAGCTACTTTGGCAATTGGCCTTAATTGGTTTGTTTTGTTGGCATCAAATAAAAACTCTACTTTATCGATACCACTTTTGCTAATCTCAGTAGGGGTGATTGATACTTTAAAGACAGCGTTGGGCATCCCAACTTTTTTCAATAATGTATTAATCGTATGCTCAATATTATCGATTTCTTTACTTCTATTTACAGAAAGTTGCTGAGCCAACACATAGGTTTGTTTAGAGAGTGTTGTCACTTTTTCTGTTAATTGCAATTCTTCTTCATCAGCAATAGTGGCTTGAAGTATTTTTTGTGACAATTCGTTTTGAATAGAAATGAGTTCTTCCGTTGTGCTTACATGATGCTTTTTTAATAAACGATTTGCTTCATTTAATCGATCATTTAATATGGTAATTTTCTCTTCGTCTAAAAAAACTTGTTCAAACTCACTTTCTATTTCATGATGTATATCTTTGATTTCAATCATACTTGAACGAAGTCTGTCAATCAATGGTAACATTCGCTGGTGAATTTTACTTTGCGACTCTAGGGCTTGAATGACTTGTTTAAGAAGAGGGATTACGGGTGTTTCATTGTTGTGCAAAAGTTGCATTGCAGTTTGCAAGCTTTGTTGCAACGATTCCGCATTTTCAAGAATAAGCAGTTCGGCTTCAATATCTTCAATTTCATTGGGTTTTAATTTGAGCGCTTCTATTTCTTGACAAGTAAAGGTGTTATAATCCAATTCTTGTTTTACTTGTTTGTTTTTAAGAATGAGTGTATCCAATTCTTTTTCACTTTTTTTCCATGACGAATAGACATGTGTGTATTCAAGCATCAAATCTTGGTGTAAAGCAATATTGTCTAATAATTCCAACTGATGGGTATTGTGTTGCAATTCAATGGTATCAAATTGCCTGTGTAGATCAAGTAATAATTGACCAAGTGGCGAAAGGATATTAAGTGTAGTAGGGGTATCATTGATAAAAACCCTTGATTTTCCGGTGGGGTTTATTTCTCTTCTGATAATGAGTTCATTGCCATTTTCAAATTCGTGTTCGGAAAGATAATTTTTTGCTTGTTCATTGTCTGAAATATGAAAGCTGGCCTCAATAATACATTTATCAGTTTGTGAATAAAGCTGTTGATTATCGGCTCTTTCACCAAGTACCAATGATAAAGCGCCGATTAATATTGATTTCCCAGCGCCTGTTTCACCTGTAATAATAGTCAATCCATTTTCAAAGACAATATTGATTTCGTCTATGATGGCATATTTTTTTATGTATAAATTTTTTAACACTTTACAAAAGTAAATAGAAATTAGATTTCGAACGATTAAATTCCTTTAATCCGATTAATACTGGCTTTCGCACGTTGGTCTAATGAATTTTTAAACTCATGGTCATCTAAAGAAAGTACTAGATTGAAATATTTTAATGCTTCAGTTTTATTGCCATTTTTTTCAAACAGATATCCTGTTTGCAAAGCTGCTCGGGCTGCATAATACTCAGTGGCGTTTTTACCTAAATCGATGGCTTTTTGGTAATGAAGAATGGCTTTTTCAAAGTCGTTTAATTCGTCATATACCCTTGCTAATCGATAATAATATTCAAGTTGATTTTCTTCATTTATATTTTCCATTTTTAATAATATACTCAATGCCTGTTCATTATTGCCCCCATCATTTAAGAGCTTGGCTTTAAGTAATTCTTTATGTGGAAAATTAGATTTATTTGCATTTTTTTGTGCTTGTTTATCGGCATCTGATTCCGTTTTGCCGATAGATTTCGTTTTATTTTTATATTGATTGGCTAAGTCATTTTTACCTTGTAAGTAATAACATAGGGCAATATTGTAACAAGCATCTTTTGTATAAAAATTGCTTTTTGAAGTTTTAATGTATTTTTCAAAATAATAAATAGCGGTCAAGTCTAAACGTTTCATTTTAGCATCTCCCATTTCATAGTCTAATAAGGGGAATGACATATATTCAGTCGACATATTTCTATTGCTAAGAATACTCTCAGCGTAAGTAGCATTTTTATTATTTAACGCAAGATTTGAGGCCATAAATACAAAGAGCATATTGTTTTTTGTATCTAAATTATATTTTTTGATTACTTGCATAGCGCCCTCAATATCATTTTCTAAATAATTTTTTAAATAGACAAAATAAAGAAAAGCTTCTTCTTTAAAAAGGGTATGTTCTGAAACAATAAATTTTGTCAAAAGTGACATACCATTTTTCATATTTCCTTTCATGCCCAGTATTTTACTAATCCATTTGTATCCACTCGGTATAGTACTGATTACAGCTTCCTGGGCGCCAATATAGATATCATTATAGATAAAAGATGGAAACAATTTTTTATTTTCTTTGAAGGTCAAAAATGCTTTTCTAAAATCCCATGCTGCATCCCAATAGTCAGCATATTTTATTTGTATTGCGCTCCATTGAAAATAAATGAGTGCTTTACCAAATAAGTAATACGGAGATTTTTTATCAGCATTTTCAAGTAATTGAATTCGTTTTTCAAAAAGGGGTTTTCTTCGTTTGTATTCAGCTGGATTTTCATTGAAAGTTAATGAAATAAAATCTTCATAATTACTCAATAGAATGGTTGCATAATTTGTTGGATTTGTAGTGATTTCTTTCAATAAGTAGTTTTTACCTTCATTGATTTTCATACTCATAAAGGATTGATAGGCTTTTTTACAATGCTCAGTAAATTGAAATTGTTGGGCGTTTAATTTAGGCGATATCAATAAAACGAGAAAAAGAAACAGGTAAGTAAATGTGGCTTGAAAATTATTATTTTTTATACTTTGTCTTAGGGTCAAGGTATTTGATAAACAGTTATTAAACACAGGATAGCAATCAACCCTATTATGATTTGATCGATTTAACTTTATTTGTGTTTGATTCAATTTGAACATCACCCAAAAGTAATTTAAATAAAAATAGCGTCAAAAAATTGACGCTATTTTAAAATGTTGCTTTGAGCTAATGTTATATATGAATATTATCTACCAATTCACTATCAACGATAATACGTCCACAATGTTCGCAGATGATCATTTTTTTGCGTAATCTGATTTCTGATTGACGTTGAGGAGGTACTACATTGTAACAACCACCACATGAATCTCTTTCTACAGGTACTACCGCCAATCCGTTGCGAAAGTTACTTCTGATTTTGGTATAGGCAAGCAAAAGACGTGGTTCAACAGCATCAGCAGATTTTTGTCTATTGGTCAATAAATCTTTTTCTTCTTTTTCTGTTTCGTCAATAATTCTTTTCAACTCTTTTTGTTTCAACTTAAGAATTTCTTCTTTTTCAGCAATTAAATTTTGCGCGTTGACTTTTAATTTTTCTTGTTCTTCAATTTCGTATTTAGCATCTTTAATCTTTTTCTCTGCGGCTTTAATTTCAAGCTCTTGCATTTCAATTTCTTTATTGATAGCTTCAAATTCACGACTATTTTTTACATTAGATTGCTGTTTTTCATATTTTTTTAAGTTTTCAGCAGAATCAGCTTGTATTGCTTTTTTCTTTTTAATGTCTTCTTTTATAACATTAATTTCATTGTCAATCGCATTTAAACGAGTATTGTAACCCGCTATTTCATCTTCAAGGTCTTTCACTTCCATAGGAAGTTCACCCCTTAATTTATTAATTTCATCAATTTTAGAATCAATTTTTTGCAAGGTACAGATCGAAATTAATTTTTCCTGTACTGAAAATTCTTTTAATGCTGCCATAGTTTTATTTAATAATATATTATCGGATTGGTATTTACTGATGTTATTTGGAGTGCGAAATTAGGAAATTTATTTGATAGTACATCATAAAAAATTTCAGCCGTAAATTGTTCACTTTCATAGTGGCCAATATCAGCAATGATCAATTTGTTTTCAGCGTCAAAAAACTGATGATACTTATAATCGGCTGTAATAAATATATCAGCTTGTGCTTTTATGGCCTTATTGAGTAGAAAACTACCTGAACCTCCACAAATGGCTATTTTTTTGATGTTTTGATTTCTTAAGGAGGTATGTCTGATACAAGAAGTCTTCATGTTGGTTTTAAGCAAAGCTAAAAATTGGCTTTCTGACATTTCATCGCTTAATTCTCCCAGCATACCTGCTCCAATGTATTGGTTTTTGTTTTCAAGTGAAACAAAGCCATAGGCTACTTCTTCATAAGGATGAGCAGCGCGCATGGCTTTTAAAATAGGTTCTTTTTTTTCTTCACTTAATATCACTTCAATCTTGATTTCATCTTCATGAGCCAGCGTATTTTTTTCACCAACAAATGGATTCGCATCTTGTGAAGGGAGAAAAGTGCCTATACCTTGGGTATTGAAACTACAGGCACTGTAAGCTCCAATAGACCCTGCTCCTGCATCAAATAGGGCATTCCTTACTTTTTCGGCATGATTCACAGGTACATATACATAAAATTGGAGTAAAGTATCTTTCTTAGGGTCTAAAATGCTAAGGTTTTTGAGTTGTAATTTCTCAGCAATTTTGTGATTTACACCCATATACACATGGTCTAAATTAGTATGTGCAGCATAGATAGCGATATCATGCTTGATGGCTTTAATAATCACTTTTTCAATATAATTTTTACCAGTCAGCGATTTTAATCCTGAAAATACAATAGGGTGGTGGGCTATGATCAACTGAATGTTTTTTTCTATGGCCTCATCTATCACCGCTTCCGTGCAATCAAGTGTAAGTAAGGCATTTTGTATATCAGTTTCTCTATCTCCCACTATTAAGCCACTGTTATCATATGATTCTTGATAATGAAGGGGGGCAAAATCTTCTAGGACATTTATTATTTCTTGCAGTTTGGGCATTGAATCCGTTTATGGTACAAAGATATTAAAAATGCCATGCTAAGCATGGCATTTTTGTTGGGGGATATATAAGGGGAAGAAAAAACGATTGTTATTTATTTGAAAATTTATAGCCTAATGACAATTGGGTAAAGGGTACTTTGCTGACACCATTTGAAATATCACGTTGTGAATTTGTTTTTGTGTTATCCCACATTACTTTACTCAATCTGAGATCTAAATATACTTTGGGATTAAAATTGTAAGAGACACCCACCGCATATCCAATACCAAATCGAGCGCCGAAGTCAGTACTTGTGTATTGCATTCCTTTTTCAATAGGGTATTCATAAGCAATGCCATTTGCGACTGTTTCTTGTTTATTTAAAACATAATTTTTATTGATTTCATTGATATTAAATTTCAGATTGTACACAAAATTAGGTCCGCCATACAAGGATAGGTTATTAAATCGAGCACTTAACATGATAGGTAATTCGAGAGACATGAAATTTTTAAAATTATATTTTTTTGTCAATGAATCCACTTGATACATATAAGTTGTTTGGCCTGGAATACTTGTATCAATTGATTTATTTATGATTTGTGTTTTGATATCATTCACGGTAAATCCAGAGTTATTGCGTATAAAAAACTTCAATTCAGAAATAATACTAAATGTTTCACTGATGGCAGTATGGTTTGTGAGTCCTGCTTGAAAACCTCCGTAATTATGTTTGGTATTAAATAAGGCTGCATTCACTCCCAAACTAATACCTGGATCTAAAACGGTAAACATTCTGAAAAAGTCATTACTTGTTTCCCCAATTTTATTTAAAGCCAAAGTAGCAAAAGCACCGATTGCACTAAATATTCCTGTTTTTGCAGTATTGTTTTTCTTATTTGTTTTCTCATCTGAAGTATTTTTTAGATGTGGCGTAGAGGCAGGTTCATTTTTCAAGGCATTGTTTAAAACTAATTTTGGTTCTTCTACTTGTATTTCATCGAGCAAATAACGGGGATGATATTTGTAATTTTTTTGCGTGTAGTCAATTGGTTGTGGGTTTTCATATTGCTTGGCCACTTCATATGAAGATTGATCTATCGTATCATAAGAAATGGTTTTAATGCTACCATCTCTATTTTTTTCCACCATCTCATCGGCAACTACTTTATAGACTAATTCTTTCTTAGATTGATTCATTAAGTCTTTTGATTCAGATTGTTTTTTACTGAAAGTTGCTTTTTTACTTTGATTTTCATTATTGTATGCAAGTAAAGTTTCTTTCTGATTTTGTTCCACTTCAATAGAATTTTCAGGATTTTCCTTGTTTACATCTTTGTGGTTTCTTTTATTCCCTTTCTCGTGCTTAGCTACCTTTGATGCCAATTGATTCATTGCAGCATCGACTGTTTCTGTTGTTTGACCGTTTGTTTGATTATTTGTTTGATTAATTGATTGATTGTTTGATTGATTGTTTATTTGATTGTTTTTAGCAAAATGCTTTTGGTTTATTTTATGGTTGTTTTTAATGGGCTGATCTACTTGCAAGGATGATTCAGAAGGTATCATGGATGCGTCAATATCTTTTACCTGAGATGTATTTGCATTATTGTTAGCATTTTGAGTGAGTAGATTTGTTTGATTGTTAGGAGACTCATTCGTATGTGCAGTAGCTTGTACAGTAGATTGGTTGTTTTGATGGTTAAACCATAAGAATCCAGCTGTAACAGCAGATGATAACAATAAAAATAATGCTAGAAAAGGAAAAATTCTTTTCTTTCTTTTAGGCTCTTGTTCTTCACCGGCATAGGGGTTTTGGCCATTGAGCATACGCTCCATGTTTGCCCACGCACCCAAATTGAGCTGTTCTTTGCCCCCAGAGAGTTTTTCTCTAAACAGATCGTCTATCGAAATTTTGTTTGACATATGTTTATGACTGTTTATATTATGATTTGTTAAGTGCTTCTATTTTAATTTTCAATATTCTTCTGGCTTCAAAAAGATGCCATTTACTTGTTCCTTCACTGATGCCAATTTTTTCACTGATTTCTTTGTGTGGAAATCCTTCAAGCACATACAAGTTAAAAACCATCCTTGTGGTATCTGGTAATTCTTGTATAAGCTTCATCAATTCGTCATAGTGCATTTTTGATGCTAGATCTTTGGTTATGATTTCATCTTTTTCTACAAATACAACTTTCTCCATATACTTTATGTTTTGACGTATATAATCAAAAATAGAGTGGTATATGATTCTACGTACCCAACCTTCAAATGATCCTTCAAATTTATAGCTATCAATTTTTTGAAATACTTTTAAAAACCCATTGTTGAGTATTTCTTCAGCAATATGGTATTGATACATATTTGTATATCGCTTTACCATACTCATCATTTTAGGGTACATCATTTTATAGAGCTTTTCCTGGGCCACACGCTTCCCTTCTTTACACCCATATATGAGTGTAAGTAATTCTTCATCTTGTTGGGTACCTATGTAGCTCAAAGCTGTATTCAATTTATTTTGAGTATTTCTTATATATAAGACTCACGTGTTTATAAAATGGTTGGGTAAAATAATCAGAAATGTTTATAAAACAAAAAACCCTTCATAAAGAAGGGTTTTTTAAAGGATATTTTACTAAAAGATTATTTTACTAATACTTTGTTTGAAAGTTTTTCTCCATCTACTTGAATTGTGTAGATATAAAGACCAGTTGGTAAATCAGAAACACTCAAATTGATATTTTGAGCATTGTTTGCTGATACAGCACCTACTTGGATATTTTTAACTTGTTGACCTACTAAATTTGTTAAGCTGATAGTAACATTTTTAGCTGTATTGTTTAAACTGAAATTGAAGTTTAAATTGTCAGAAACTGGGTTTGGAGATACAGTGATATCCATGTTTTCAGACAAATCGTTGGTATTTACAAATCCACATGTGTTACATGTTAATTTCCAAACGATGTCATGAATTTCAGGGCTGTAAGGTGCAGTCCAAGCTAAAGTAGGAACATATAATGCTTCCCAACCTGTTGAATCTTTGTATACATTAGAAGACATGTTGTAATCACCAGCATAATAAGGCATGAAAGTGTTGTCACCGTTTGGCTCATATGATAAGAATAACCATTTGTTGAAAGAACCAATAGTGTCACCAGCGATCCACGTATAACCTGGTTTGAAAGTAAAGCTTACAGAAACTTTTTCGTTTGCTGGTACATTAAATGCATTTGCGCTAAATCCAAGATATTTTAAATTGTAGCTGTTTGCACCCATTGTATAGTTATTTGAATCAGCATTTGTCAATGGTCTTTTTACAGTATATGCTGCTGGAGCACCGGCAACATTAACTTGGTAAGGTGCATTGTTGAAAAGTGCTGGATTGTAATCTTGTGATGCAAATCTTACGGTATCAGTACCATAGTTAGTAGCAGTAGCACCTGTAAAGTAATATACAGGCATATTTGCTGCACCGCTATGTACAACACTCATGATTAAAGTATCTACAGCCGCAGAAACTTTAGCATAAGAACCTAATACGAAAATTGAATCGACTGTGTACGTATTGTTACCAATAAAAATTTCACCACTTGGTGTATTGTTTTTGATCACATTTGCATTAGGATCTAAAACTTGACCAATTGATTTGTATTGCATACCATAACCTTGATTCGGTGGATTGTATCTCACGTTAGAATCTGGAAAACAATAATACAAACTGCTGTTTGCATCTAAGGTAGCTTGAAGAATACCTTCCTGAGCTGCTACAAATTCAATGTAGTTTAAGTATATTGAACCACCTCTTGTTTTTTTATTGCTATTTTTAAATCCTTCTTTACTTGGGAATGATTTAATTTTTGCGTTGTCTAATTTTTGAGGACCTGCCAACATTTGTTGCTTGTACTGAGCTGAAGCGTTGAAACCAATCAAAGCCGTTAAGCCGATGAATAAAATCTTTTTCATTTTTAAATATTTTAATTTTGTACCGTAAAAGTATGTTTAATTTTATTATTCACCAAAAAAAAAAAATATTAGTTATTAACAATATTACTTTTGCGGTCAAATAAAAAATAGAGTATGTCGCTAAATTTTGATAATACAGAAATTGCCTTTTCTTTAAAAAATAACTTCGAATTGAAAAGAGCTAATTTTTTATTTTCATTCATGGCAAAACCCCTCTTAACAAAAATAGGGATATCGTTTACACAATTAGCTTTTAAATTGTATTTTCCCATAAAAGGGCTTATAAAAAATACGATTTTTAAACAATTTTGTGGGGGTGAAACCCTTATCGAAGCCAACGAAACTGCTTTAAAACTAAGCCAATACAATGTTTCAGTGATTATGGACTATGGTGTGGAAGGCAAAAGTGATGAAACAGAGTTTGAAAAAACAACCAATATTTTTCTTCAAACCATCAAATTTGCGAGTGATAAACCCTATATTCCATTTGTAAGTTTAAAAGTGACCGGTTTTTGTAGAATTGAACTGTTAGAAAAAATCAATGCCGAAATCCTACTTACCAAAGAAGAGGAGCAAGAATTTGAACGATTTCAGCAACGCGTCGATTCCATTTGCTATTGTGCAACACAATATCAGAAAAAAATTTTAATAGATGCAGAAGAAAGTTGGATACAACAACCTGTAGATGATATCACCAATAAAATGATGGCTAAATACAATAAAGAGCAAGTGGTGGTTTATAATACTTTTCAGTTATACCGACATGACCGGTATGCTTATCTAAAAGAAAGTCATCAAATGGCCATTAAAAATGGCTACTTATTAGGTGCTAAATTGGTGAGGGGAGCCTATATGGAAAAAGAAAGAAAAAGAGCAGTTGAACAAAATTATACTTCTCCTATTCAAGCCACTAAAGAAGATACTGACAAAGATTATAATTTGTCCTTACAATATTGTGTAGATCATCTCGATCAAATTTCACTTTTTATTGGTACCCATAATGAACAAAGTTGTATGCTGGCAACTACTTTAATTGCCCAACGCGGTTTTCAACCTAATCATCCACATATTTGTTTTTCACAGCTTTATGGTATGAGTGATAATATATCCTTTAACCTGGCCAAAGAAGGCTTTCAAGTATCTAAATATCTGCCTTATGGACCTGTAGAAGAAGTAATTCCCTATTTGATGAGAAGAGCCCAGGAAAACACTTCGGTAGCAGGACAAACAGGTAGAGAATTAGGATTGATTCAAAAAGAAATGAAAAGAAGAAAATTACATAAATCAACCCAAACGGGCTAATTCACTGACATGACATATACTCAACATGATACCATTGTTGCCCTTTCAACTCCTGTGGGTGAGGGCGCTTTAGGTGTGATCAGACTTAGTGGATTACTGGCAATTGACATCGTGGATGCTTTTTTTACTGGCAAAAAAAAAATCAAAGATCAACAGTCGCACACCCTACACTTTGGTAAAATAGTAGTTCAAGATGAAATCATTGACGAAGTAGTGGTTTCAGTGTTTAAAAATCCACATTCCTACACAGGTGAAGATGTGATTGAAATGAGTTGTCATGGGTCGCCTTTTATATTAAAAAGCATTATAGACATATGTCAGCAACATGGAGCTCGATTGGCAAAACCAGGGGAGTTTACCATGCGTGCATTTTTAAATGGAAAGCTTGATTTAAGTCAAGCTGAAGCCGTTGCGGATATCATAGCAAGCGAAAATAAAGCACAACATGAAATGGCATTTAAACAAATGCGTGGGGGATATTCTGATATCATTGCTTCATTAAGGAATGAGTTGATTGAGTTTGCTGCATTGATTGAATTGGAGCTCGATTTTTCGGAAGAAGATGTAGAATTTGCCAATCGAGAGAAGTTTATGCAGTTGATATTAAAAATGAAGCAAACTGTATCTACATTGATTCAATCATTTGAAATGGGCAATGTACTAAAACATGGCATACCTGTTGCAATCATTGGGGAACCGAATGCAGGGAAGTCCACATTGCTCAATAAATTGCTTCATGAAGAGAAAGCTATTGTGAGTGATATAGCAGGCACCACAAGGGACTTTATAGAAGATACGATTCAAATAGAAGGTGTTCAATTTAGATTTATCGATACAGCAGGTATTCGAGAGACTGATGACAATCTTGAAGCAATTGGTATTGCCCGTTCGTTTCAAAAAATGAATTCGGCCAAGATTATTTTGTTTATTGTGGATATTCAAAAGGATTATAAACAAATAGTCAATGATTTTAAACAATTAGCTATTTTACCAACTCAGCATGTGCTAATTTTACTTAATAAATCAGATCGCATCGTCGATTGCAATGCCTATGATATTGAAGAAGCTATCAGTACCTTAACAGGTAAAAAAGTGATGGAGATTTCAGCATATACCGGACGAAATTTAGAACGCTTAACCCATGAATTGGTAAACATCGTTCATGCTGAAAAACTACAACATAACGGTTTGTTTGTAACCAATGCCCGACATCTCAGTGCTTTACAAGAAACCTTGTTGCATATTCAACAAATTGAAGTGGGGTTGCAAGATAACATCAGCGGTGAATTCTTATCGATTGATATCAAAATGGCTCTCCATTCATTGGGTATTATCACAGGGGTTATTGAGTTAGACAAGGATATTTTAGGAACAATATTTGGAAAATTCTGTATCGGAAAGTAATTTACTTTCTTTTGTTTGTTAAGTGCCTGTTTTTGTTGAGTTTCAGTACACTTTTCTTTCTCTTTTTTGTTGCCCAACTCTACTTTTTTACTTATATTTGTTGCCCAGTTGTTGCCCAATTGGCTATTTTGTTGCCCACATATCAGTTTGATGGAAGTCAGGCGAAATAATGCACCAAGTAGCACCACCCAGCAACATACTGCAACAAGTAGCAACAAATGAGTAGTACAATTAAACTTCCTAAATTCTGTAATCATTGTGGTAGGGCTTTCATAGCCCAAAAGACCACAACGAAGTATTGTGGCCATAAGTGTAACAGTGCAGCCTACAAGAAAACCAAACGAGAAGAGAAGGTAAACGCAGAATTTAAGAACCAACAAAGCAAAATTGTTTCCCCTTCTCCAGTAGTTGCTACTGAAACCCTATCCAACCCGATAACAGGTAATCACACTAATTTAAGAGAGAAAGAATTTTTAAGCATACTGGAAGTTGCTACCCTATTGGGTGCAAGCAGATGGACCATTCAAAGGATGATAAAAAGTAACCGTTTGCCGGTGGCAAAGCTGGGCAGTCGCACCATCATCAAAAGGGCTTCAATTGATAATTTATTTAACTGATAAGAAAATGAAAGTAACATTAAGACAACGGCTCAAAGGCGATAAAATAAGCCTTTATTTAGAGTACTACTCCAACGGCAAACGCCAGTATGAGTATTTGAACTTGTACCTAACACCCGACCCCGAAAAAGGGAAGCTCACCAATGCAGTAAAAGAGGAAAATAAAAAGATATTGGCATTGGCTGAAACCATCCGCAGTAAAAGGCATTTGGAAATACAAAACAGCACTTATGATTTCCACGATAAAGAGAAGCTAAAAACGTACTTCATTATGTATATGGAGGCATTGGCTGAAAAGAGAAAAGACAGCAAAGGAAATTATGGCAATTGGGATAGTACCATAAAGCACTTGAAAAAATATTGCCCAAGAGATATACAATTCAGCCAAATCAATAAAGCCTTTGTTGATGGCTTCAGGGATTACCTGTTGAAAGAAGCCAGTACCAAAACCAAAAAGGCAATTTCAACCAATACCAAATACAGCTACTTCAATAAGTTCAGAGCAGCACTCAAACAAGCTGTGAGGGATGGCATATTGAAAACCAACCCTGCCGAAATGGTGGAAGGCTTGCCACAAGGCGAACCAGTAAGAGAGTTTTTAACCCTAGATGAATTAAAAACCTTAGCCAAAACCGAATGTAAAAACGAGTTGATGAAAAGGGCTTTTATTTTTGCTTGTCTTACAGGCTTGCGTTTCAGCGACATTCAGAAATTGAAATGGAGTGAAATGCAACAGTCGGCAGAGTTAGGGCATTACATCCGTTTCGTACAGCAAAAAACAAAAGGATCTGAAACATTGCCCATATCTGATGAAGCCTATAATTTGTTAGGTGAAAGAGGAAAGCCAGCCGACCCGGTATTTCCTGATTTGATTTACTCCGATAGCCGTAATGCTGATTTATACCGATGGATGATAAAGGCAGGTATTGAAAAGCACATCACATTCCACTGTGCAAGACACACATACGCCACATTGCAGCTTACTTTAGGTACTGATATTTTCACAGTATCAAAATTGCTTGGACACAGGCATTTAAAAACAACACAGATTTATGCTAATGTAATAGATGAAAAGAAAACAGTAGCAGCTAACAAAATAAATATTGGCTTATAATGGAAATAAAAATATTGAATAGCATTTTGTTCAAAGAACTTATGCCCTGGACTTTTGATGCCAAAGGCACAAAAGCCATTAACGAAAAAATAAAAAAGGTAGGCAGCAAAGAACCCACCACAGAAGCCCAGTTGGTGCAACAGCTTCAAATATTGCTTGCTGATTATACAGACCTTTCAAAGTGACTTACAAAGCAAAATAAAAAGGAAACAAGCCCCTTGAAAAATCATTGCTACGCAATTGATTTTCTTGATTATCCCAATGCCATTACAAAGTATTACAGTAAAATAATAAGCCTTGAAACACTCCGTGTTTACAATGCTTTTAATACCAAAATGCAGAAGTACAGCAATAAAGTAGATGTTGTTTACCACACAGCCATTGCATTAAAGAACATCAAAGCACTTACAGTAAACACAGTTAAGGAGATTAAGGAAAAAGGATTTGAGGAAATACCAACAGAGCAAAGCAGTTTATCACATTTTGTATTGCAGTCATTACGCCAACACCTTACTATTTTATTTTTTGATGTACAGGAATTGAGCAAAGCCAGTATTGACAACCCTACCAGTATTGAAGATTTTTATTTGTTGGATTTGAATTTACCAAAGACACAAATACAAGAGTTGAAAATATTAACCCCTTCCGATATTGATTTTAAAGCACAAGAGGTATTAAACTTTGGCTTCAAAGATGATTTTGAAAAGTTGAAGTCAGTTGTAAATCAATTGTGCCACCAAGTAGAATTTTTAAATGAAGATGTTACCAGTGCGGATGAATTGTTGAAAGTATTTATCTCAAAAAACATATTACCCAATTCTGTGAAAATCCAAATCGGTTGCGAAACCAAGAACTTTAGATACATCGTCAATAAATTCAAACCTTACTTTCATAATCTCACTTTAGCCAATATTGAAAAATCGCAATTGTTCTATTCTAAAAGCGACAATCTAATTACTGCAAATAATCTTTCAGCAAGTAATAATAAGAACGCAGTTGAGCCGAAAGAAAAGGCAACTATTGATAAAATCTTCAAACAAATGCAATAAAAAACATTAAGATTATTATGAATAGTGATTAAGGGAATAACCCCTTAACCTTTGCCCCTGATGCATTGTAGAGTTTTGTTCCATCAAATTTTAAAATATAAAAAGATGGCAACAGAAAATTTAATTCTCGACAAGCTCACAGAAATTGCAAACAAATTAGATGAGCAAAACTTACTGCAAAAAACAGTATTAAACTTCAACGAGGCTTGCACATTCCTTGATGTAAGCCCCTCACATTTGTACAAACTTACAAGTACAAAGAGTATTCCCCATTTCTGTCCCCAGGGAAAGAAACTCTATTTCAAGCGTTCCGAGTTAGACGACTGGTTGCAGCGTAACCGTCAATCATCAACTGATGAAATTGATGCTATGGCTACCGAGTACATACTCAAGAACAAACGCAAATAGAATTTTTTAACCGATAAGAAAGAAAAGAAATGGCAAGTAGTACCATATTTAAAAACTTTACTATCCCGGTAGAAAAAAAATCTCTACTGCTGATAGGTAAAGACATTATTTCCGACAAGTACAAAACGGAAGTAGAAGAAATCCGCAATCTTATTGCACAAGGCAATAAGGAGGCAGCTAATGAAAAAAAGAAAACTTTATTAGCTTTTACGCCTTCGGCTGTATTCACCGAAAAAAGGCAAATGCCTTTTCTTGAAATGTACAGTGGCTTTGTGCATTTAGATTTTGACAAACTCACAGCGGAGCAATTGCAAACTGCGTTTGCAATCATTAGTAAAATCTCCTACACATCACTTTGTTTCATTAGTCCAAGTGGCAACGGCTTAAAAGTATTTGTTGAGGTAAGCACCGAACTGGAACACCACGACATTGCTTATTTGCAAGTGCAGAAGTATTATGAAGATGCCACAGGACTAAAGGCAGACCCAAGCTGCAAAGATGTTACAAGGCTTTGTTTTATGAGCCACGACCCCAACGCATACCGAACCATCCAAAACGAGAAATTCATTGTGGCTTTGCCCCAATTCATTCAAGAACAACAATCGCAAACGCCTACGGCTATTGCTCCAGTTGTTCCAATAGAAAAGGCAGAACCCGAAGACCTCAACATTACATTTTTATTCAATCAACAAATTCAATTCACAAACCAAAAAGCATCATACACCGATGGAAACAGAAACAATTTTATTTATCTGCTTGCTTCTAATTGCAACAGAGTTGGTTTATCGCAATCCGATACTGAAATACTATGTACACAGCATTTTGATTTATCTGAAAGAGAAATTAAGACTGCCGTAAATAGTGCCTATTCACACCACACCCAAGAACACAAAAAGTTTGAACCCAAGCAAAAGGCAACGGATCAAGAAGAAGCACAGCCTGAAGAACAAATGCCTACTTTGCCCGATGCAGTGTTTGACACAATACCAGAGTTTTTAAAACACATTACAGGAGTAGCCACCACCAAAGAAGAAAGGGATATTTTATTGTTAGGTTCATTGGTTACGTTAAGTGTGGCATTTCCTAAACTCATTGGTAAGTATGGCGACAATCCGGTAAATACAAATCTGTTCATTTTCATTTCTGCCAAAGCATCAGCAGGAAAAGGCATTTTAATTCATTGCAGAAAATTGGTTGAACCCATACACTTAGCACTAAGAAACCAAGCCAAGATAATGAAGCAACAGTTTGAGGTGGATATGCAAGAGTACAACGCAAACAAGGGTAAAGATGCCAACACCGAAAAGCCACAGAAACCACCGCAAAAAATGTTGTTCATTCCTGCCAATAACAGTGCAACAGGCTTTTTAGAAATATTGGGCGATAGCGATAAAAGAGGGCTTATTTTTGAAACAGAGGGTGATACCCTTGCCAAAGCATTTAAAAGCGATTACGGAGACTTTAGCGATGGTTTTCGCAATGCTTTTCAACACGAACCTATCTCATATTATCGCAGAACAGACAAGGAATATGTAGAAATTGACAGACCTTGTTTATCAGCTTTACTTTCAGGTACTCCCAAGCAAATAACAACCCTTATTCCTAATGCTGAAAATGGTTTGTTCAGCCGTTTTATGTTCTATGTAATGAATATGAAATTGATTTGGAAAGATGTGTTTGCCTCTAAAACCGAAAACGGTTTAGATGTACATTTTGAAAAGCTGGGCAACGACTTTTACAGTTTGTACCAAACTTTACAAGCCAACCCCGATGTACACTTTTCATTGACCGCATCACAGCAATTGCAGTTCAATCAATTCTTTGAGAAAATGCAAACCCTGTATGTCAATATCCAAGAAGAAGAGATTATCAGTTCAGTAAGGCGTTTGGGTTTAATTGCCTTCCGTGTAATGATGATTTTTTCAGCACTCCGAATTATGGAAGATGGAAGCATCGAACAAAACCTTTATTGTAACGATACCGACTTTCAAAATACGTTGGATATGATTACCATACTGGTAAAGCATAGCAGTTATGTGTATTCTCAAATAGCCCAGGAAACCTACAAGCCCAAACCAAAGCACAAGAAAGAGCAGTTTTTAGAAAACCTGCCTTACCATTTCAACCGCCAAACCTATGTAGCAACAGCCCTAAGTTTGGGCATTACCGACAAGTCAGCACAACGCTACATCAAGGAGTTTAAAGATGCTGATATTATCCAGTACGATGGTCACGACCAGTACACCAACCCCAACGCCAAATATCCTCAATAGTTCCTATTTGAGGATTTAAGGATATGAGGAAGCGGTAATCCGCCTTTCCTCAAATCCTCATTTCCCCACTTTCTCAAATTTTACTCACTTCCTCTTTTAGTTGTTTTTTCTTTCTTATATTTGCCAATATTTGTCAAGACAATATTATTATAATGGCAACACAGTTTGGTGAACGAATTAGAGAACTAAGAACGAAGCAAAATTTGCTTCTGCGGCAGCTTGCTTCTCAATTGGATGTGGACACTTCTATTATTAGCAAAGTAGAACGAGGCGACAGGCAATTAAAGAAAGAGCAAATCCCTTTATTAGCCCAAATACTAAAAGCTGATGTAGAAGAATTGCAAACCCTTTGGCTTGCCGACCAATTGTATAATATGGTTCAAGGCGAACCAATGGCAGACGAAGCATTGAAATCAGTAACCAAACAAATAAAGAAATCGAAATAATGTCAACAAAGTTTTTTACAAACGAAAACGAGAATACGCTACTAAGCAAAATTGAAGGAATATTCAAGCACCGTAATATTCATTTCTTCGATGCTTTGGTAGGGTATTTTAGAGCATCCGGCTACTTCCGTATTAGACCATTTGTAGAGAAAGCAGGAGAAATAAGAATATTGGTTGGTATCAACATTGATAACCTGATTTACGAAGCAAATAAAAGAGGCTTACTATTTATAGAAGACCCAGCAAAAAGTAGAGATGATTTTTTTGAAGAGGTTAAAAAGAACATCCAAGAAGCTGAATATGATAAAGAAGTTGAGGAGGGAATGTTACAACTGATACAAGATTTAGTTACTGAAAAAATTAAAATAAAAGTTCATCCAAAACAAAACCTACACGCCAAAATATACATATTCAGAGAGGAAGAAAAGCACAACCACGGATATGGTTCTGTGATTACTGGTTCAAGCAATTTAACTGATAATGGTTTAGAAAGAAATTTTGAATTTAACGTAGAGTTAAGGGATAATACAGATATTGATTTTGCAACTGAAACATTCAATAAACTATGGAATGAAAGTATTGAAATAGGGAAAGAGTTTGTAGATAAATTAAAAAAGGAAACGTACCTCAATGATGAGTTTACACCTTTTGAAGTTTATATGAAGTTTCTTATTGAATACTTTGGAAGGAGCATTGATTTTGACCCTAATTCTATTCAGGATTTACCACACGGTTTTAAAAAATTATCTTATCAAGTAGATGCAGTTGCCGATGGGTTTAATAAAATGATGAAACACCACGGCTTCTTTTTATCTGATGTAGTTGGGTTGGGTAAAACAATAGTAGCTACGCTTATTGCTAAGAAGTTTTTTTATACAAATGGCTTTCCATCATACCTATCAAAAACGCTTATTATTTGCCCACCTGCAATAAAGGAGAATTGGGAAGACACACTCTCAAAATTCGGCTTACATAATTACAAAATAGTTACTTCAGGCAGTTTGCATAAAATCAACAAGCACCACGATTACGACTTAATTATTGTAGATGAAGCTCATAAATTCAGAAGTGATAGTGCAGAGATGTATTTCCATTTACAAAATATATGTAAGTCGCCAACCCGTAAGAAACTAACCAACGATACCTACGAGCAAAAAAGGGTAATGCTTATTTCTGCTACTCCGTTAAACAATAAGCCGGAAGATATTGCAAACCTTGTTTACTTATTTCAAGATGCCAAAAACTCTTCTTTAGAAGTAGGCAACTTGCAGCACTTTTTTAGAGGCCAAATTGATGCCTATAAAAAGCTAAAAACAGAAACCGACATTCAGAAAGTTACTGCTGGTGTAAAAGGCATTTATGAAAAGATAAGAGTAAAAGTTATTGAACCTCTTACAGTTCGTAGAACCAGAACCGACCTTTCCGAAAATGATGAATACGCCAAAGACTTAAAAGAGCAAGGCGTTATTTTCCCTGCGGTAAATAAACCTGAAAAAATATTTTACCAATTAGACGAGTATTTAGATGCGGTTTACGATAAGACTATTTTGTATTTGAGCCATCCGACCAAAGGGCTTACCTACAATCGTTATCAAGCCATTAAATATTTAAAGCCTCATAAAAAAGGAAAGTATCAAAAGGCAGATATGATTTCTACCCAGTTGGCTTTCATTATGAAAACAATGTTGGTAAAACGTATTGATAGTAGCTTCTATGCCTTTAAGCAATCACTAAGCCGTTTTTCATCTGCTACCAATGCAATGGTGCAGATGTTTGAAAATGATAGAATTTACATTGCTCCTAATTTAGGTGTTAATGATTACATCAATGAAGGCAGAGAGGAAGAGTTAATTGCATTGCTTACCGATTTAGCAGATACTGATCCAACTATTGAAATTTGTAATGCAGATGATTTTGAACCAGGGTTTATTACTGGTTTAAAAAATGACAAAGTTTTATTAGATGAATTAGTGAGTGAATGGTCAAACATTACGCAAGACCCTAAACTGGATATTTTCAAAGAGTATTTAGCTAAAAAGCTATTCGATAAAACGATTAACAAAGAGGAAAAATTAGTAGTGTTTTCAGAATCAAAGGAAACAACAACATACCTATATGAGGAATTAAAGAAAGCCAACTTCGATAAAATATTAGTAGTAGATAGTAAAAACCGTAAAGACAAATTCCCTTTTGTAAAAGCCAACTTCGATGCCAACATTCCTTTAACCGAGCAAAAGGACGATTACAATATGGTTATCAGTACAGAGGTATTGGCAGAAGGTGTAAATATGCACCGAGCCAACATCATTGTAAACTATGATACCCCTTGGAATAGTACCAAATTAATGCAAAGAATTGGTAGGGTTAATCGTATCGGTTCAAAAGCAAGCAATATTCACATCTTTAATTTTTTTCCTACTGCAAAGGTAAACAGCGATATAGAACTGGAGAAAAAAGCCATAATGAAATTACAGGCTTTTCACAGTGCTATGGGTGAGGATAGCCAAATATATAGCCAAGATGAGGTTACAGAAAGTTTTGGATTGTTCGATAAAACAGTAAACGAAGAGAAAGACGAAAAACTAAGAATCCTTTTAGAGCTTCGTAAATTCAAAAGAGATAATCCCGACCTGTTCAAGCAAATAAAAAATATGCCTACAAGAGCAAGGGTTGGTAGAAAAAGTCCGGTATTAAAAGGTGCTACCATCACTTTTATTCGCAACGAAAAAAGAGATGCTTTTTTATTGGTTAAAGAAAGTGGAGATATTGACGAACTTACTTTTCTGCAAGCAGAAAAAGAGTATTACGCAAAGGTTACAGAAACCGCAATACCACTTAATGAGCATCACCATACACAGGTAAAAAATGCTATCGGGTTATTTGCAAATAAGTTGGAGGAAGAGAAAAGCAAAGAACGAAAAATTGATACTACACAAGGTCCTAATGAAAAAAGAGCCTTATCATTTTTAGATGCTTTAACCAATATTCAAATTGCCAACCCACAAGAAAAAGAATTATTGCTGAATGCAAAAGCTGCAATTAGAGTAGGCAAGTTTCAAAACCTGCAAAGAGATATTAATAAGTTGGCTAAGGCTGTAAAGGCTTCGCCATTAAAGCCTGCCATACTTTTGGAAGAAGTAATTAAGGTTTTAAATAAATATCCATTGCAAGCAATGGAAGATGATGGAATGCAAACCATACAACCCATCTTCAACTTAAAAGAATTTAAACCGGAAATCATTATTAGCGAAAGTTTCAATAATTAAAAAATATGGCAAAAGGAATTAATAAAAATAGTAGCCATCAAATATCGCAACACAGCGTTGAAGCCAACGAGGTGTTAGCTATTAATGGTAAGTACCATAGCGTTGAAGCCAACGGGTTGGTAGTTTCACTTATTTCCATTTTGGAAACAACTGATACAATGATTAAACACAATTACCAATGCTAATAAAACAAGAACTTATACAGCAAATACATAGCATCATTGCTTCTGCAAAAGATAGGGCAATCCGTTCTGTTGATACAGAGCGTATGATGATGTATTGGCAAATAGGAAAAGTTATTTTTGAAGAAGAGCAGCAGGGTAAAGAAAGGGCTGGATATGGTGACTTTTTGATAAAATCATTGTCAGAAACCTTGCAGCCTCAATTTGGAAGTGGTTTTTCTTATCGACAATTAAACTGGTATCGTCAGTTTTACCGCAGTTTTCCAATTGTGTCCGCACTGCGGACGCAATTCAGTTGGACACACTATAAAACCCTTATAAGCATTGATAATCAAGATAAAAGAGAATTTTACATAGCCGAAGCCAGTAAAAACAATTGGACGGCAAGGCAGTTGGAACGCCAAGTAAACAGCCAGTTATTTGAACGCCTTTTACTAAGCAACGATGTACAAAGTGTATTGGCAGTAGCTCGAGAAGAAAAACTACCTACCGATGCCAAAGAAATCATTAAAGACCCAATGGTATTGGAGTTTTTGGGGCTAAAAAGAGAGGCAGCTTATTACGAAAAAGATTTAGAAGCCGCCATCATTACCCATTTACAAGACTTTATATTAGAGTTGGGCAATGGCTTTGCCTTTGTGGCAAGGCAAAAACGCATACACATTGATGGCGATGAATTTTTCATAGACCTTGTTTTCTTTAACCGCTTATTGCAATGCTTTGTAATTATTGAAATAAAAACCACCAAGCTCACCCACCAAGATATTGGGCAATTACAGATGTATGTAAACTATTATGACCGTTACGAAAAGCAAGAATTTGAAAACCCAACCATCGGTATTTTATTATGTACCGATAAAAACGATGCGGTTGTAAAAATTACTTTACCCGAAAACAACAGCACCATCATAGCCAGTAAATACCAATTGTATTTGCCTACCGAGCAGCAATTGATAGAGGAAGTGAAAAAGGAAATAGAAAAGTTGGACAATCAATCTAAAAACGATAATTAATGGATTTTAACTCATTACGATACAATCTTCAATTACCCTACCAACAAAAAAATTGGAAGGAATGGTTGTTGCAATTATTTGGTCAACAAATAAGCATCGAAACCCAAGCCGAAAAAATTGTTGTTCAAAAAGGCAATGCCAAATCGATAGAACGCTTTGCCTCTATTGCATTGGGCGATGATAAAAATATTGCCGTGTTGGATATTAAAACCACTGCCGATATTCAAATTGCAAGAAACAGAGTTGCATTAAGAGATATTGCTTTCAAACTTATTGACCAAGATAAATACCACGGTTTGTTGGTCTTTTATCATAGTGATGATGATACACAGTTAGACTATCGTTTATCATTTATCAGCAGCCAAACAACCATTGATGAAGATGGTAACTTTATTCAGCAAAGTACCAATGCCAAGCGGTATTCTTTCATTTTAGGAGCAAATGAAAGCTGTACTACAGCTACACTACGATTATTAGAATTAAAAAGCAAAGTGCCTTCATTTAGAGCCTTTGAAACACAAAAGGGTATTAGTTTAAAGTACTTAACAGATACTTTTTCTGTGGAGGCTTTAAACAATGAGTTTTTCAAAAAGTATAAAGACATTCATTACAAACGCTTTTGGGAATACATTGCAAACAAACCCGAATATGCAACCTTACTCTTAAATACTGAAGAAACAGAAATAACAAAACAACAAAAACCTATTCGTGATTTTGTAAAGAAAATGTTGGGCAGAATTGTGTTCCTCCATTTTTTGCAAAAGAAAGGTTGGATGGGTTGCCCTGCTGATAATGAAGTGTGGAAAGGTGGCGATAAAAACTTTATGCTAAACCTGTTCAGTCATTTTCCTACTCAACAGACATTTTACAGCAAAGGCTTAACCATCTTATTCTTTAAAATACTGAATACAGACCGTAGAAAGAAAAATGATGTAATGCCTAAGGAATTGCATTATACCAATCCTAACACCAAATCAAATGCTTACAGAGCACCTTTCTTAAATGGTGGTTTGTTTGATGATGAATTGCCTCAAACCAATGTATTTGATTTTCCAATAGATTACTTCAAAGACCTGTTTGATTTTTTTAGCCAATACAATTTTACCATTGATGAAAACAGTCCAGAGGAACAAGAAGTAGGCATTGACCCCGAAATGTTAGGACACATTTTTGAAAACTTGTTGGAGGAAAACAAAGACAAAGGAGCATTTTATACACCAAAGGAAATTGTTCATTATATGTGTCAGGAAAGCCTGATACAATATTTGCGTACCCATTTGCCCGAATGTGCAGAAGATGAAAGCCAAGCCACTAATGCCATTGAAACCTTTATTCGTAAAGACGATATTGGTAGCCGTACCGATAAAAAGAATTTCATTGTAGCCAATGCAAAACGCATTGAAGCCATATTGGATAAAGTAAAAATTTGCGATCCTGCCATTGGTTCAGGTGCTTTTCCTATGGGTATGTTGCAGGAAATATTTAAGGCCAAAACTACCCTTGACCTTACGCTGGATAAAGCCCAGGTAAAAAAAGATATTATCCGCAACAACATTTATGGGGTGGATTTAGAAAATGGTGCAGTAGATATTGCCCGTTTACGCTTTTGGTTGAGCTTGGTAGTAGATGAGGAAGTACCACAACCTTTGCCGAATTTAGATTATAAAATTATGCAAGGAAACAGCTTGTTAGAACGTTTTGAAGAAATAGATTTAAGCAAAGTACATACCATTACCAGAACCACTACCATTTACGAACCTCAAAAAGATATTTTTGGAAACATTACTAACCCTCAATTAAAACTAACTGATAATACTGTTTTAAGAGACAATGATTTACAAAAATTGATGAACGATTTTTTTATAGAAACCGACCCTATAAAAAAAGCCGAAAAGAAAGAAAAAGTAAACCAAACCATACACAACCATATTGATTACAATTTAGAGCTTTGGCAAAATGCCTTAACCATACAAATAGCCAATGCACCAAAGTTAACCGACCCTACAATTAAGCTGGCAACCAAACGCAAAATAGAAAAACTACACAGCGATTTAGAAGCCCTCAACAATACCCGAAAAGCCCTACACGAATTAGAAAATAAAACTGCAAAGCCTTATTTTTTATGGCATTTATTATTTGCCGATGTATTTGCAGATGGTGGTTTTGATATAGTAATAGGCAACCCGCCTTATATACAATTGCAAAAAATGGGTGAAGATGCCAATAGATTAGAAAGAGCAAAGTATAAAACCTTTGCCCGAACTGGTGATATTTATTGTTTGTTTTATGAGCAAGGATTTAATTTATTAAAACCAAATGGTGTGCTTACCTACATAACAAGTAATACTTGGATGCGGACTAAGTTTGGTGAATTAATGCGAAACTATTTTAGAGAGCAAACACAAACTATTTCTTTACTAAATTTTGAAGACACCAAAATATTTCAAACGGCTACAGTTGAAACAAATATTATTCTTAGTAAGAATAACCAACAAACAACGCCATTTAAGGCAGTTGCAGTAAAGGCAGACTACAGCTTAGGTACAAATATTTACGAGTATTTTCAAAACAATGCAATTGAAATAAAAGAACCTTCAGATGATGGTTGGATAATATTGAGCAAAGACGATTTTATTATTAAAACTGAAATCGAAAAGAATGGTGTACAACTAAAAAATTGGGACGTTGAAATATTGTTTGGCCTGAAAACTGGTTTTAATGAGCCATTTTTTATTGATGAAGAAACTAAACAAAAACTTATTAATGAGGATAAAAGCAGTGCTGATTTAATAAAGCCACTTTTACGAGGTAGAGATATAAGAAAATATGCTTTTAGCTTTGATAACGAGTACATAATTTTTACACACAATGGTGTCAAAGAAAATGAAAAGAAAGGTAGAATTGAAATAGAAAGAATTGATGCTGAAAAGGATTACCCAGCCATTTACAAGCATTTACTACAATATAAAGACGAATCCTCTCCATTAGCGGTGAAGAATAATGATGGATCTATTAAAACTCTTATGAATAGGGCTGACCAAGGCACTTATTGGTACAATCTAAGAGACTGTGCTTTTATTGATTTATTTGAAAAGCCAAAATTAGTATGGTTGGGTATTTCTGATAAGCCAGCTTTTGCTTATGACATTGAGCATTATATTACAGCACCTGCTAATTTTTTGGCAGGCGAAAGATTAAAGTTTTTATTGGTTTTTCTCAATTCAAAGTTAATGGAATGGTATCTCGATAAAATAACATCTTCAACAGGTCAAGGCACTAATCAATGGAAAAAAATTTATGTTGAGCAGTTACCGATACCAAAAATTTCCGATGAAAATATTAATGAAAAGATAGAGACAGTTTCTAACTATTTAATTTTTTTAAACGATACCACCCAACTACCTGTAAATAGCTTTACTGATAATGCCAGTATAGCACCGGTGTTTGAAGATGTAGCCAATATGATGGTGTATGAGTTGTACTTTAAACAGCATATGCAAGAGTTGGAAATAGATGTTTTGCAGTTTGTAGATACAGCCCAACATTTTAAGCCGATAGATACCAGCGATAATGCCAACAAAGAAGCCAACGCAAAAATAATAGGCGACTGCTACAAATGGCTACAAGGGCAA
>OEIV010000019.1_pt1 | contig 99370 bp, 95 predicted proteins | sample 1539231 | NCBI WGS metagenome assembly OEIV01 (sample SAMN03794762, study PRJEB22550) | activated sludge metagenome | feature: wastewater treatment plant; material: activated sludge; isolation source: Wastewater treatment plant of a petroleum refinery complex | place: Argentina: Buenos Aires ...
GTAGCTGTAGGCAAAGGAGTCGAAGTAGGTATTGGAGACGGGATTATCGTATTTGTAGGAGTTGGTTCTACTGTTACTGAAGGTAATATTGTTGGAGTTGAAGTGGGAGTTGGTGACGAACTTGGACTGGGGATAATATTTACAGTCGGAGTAGCACAAGATGAGGTCATAGAGATAGTGGGACCGGTAAAACTCAAATGTTCCCTAGAACCATCGGCTCCCAGATCGTCTTCCCCAACTGTGATGAGTAATTTCTGAATCCTTGCTTCGCTTAACTCTGAAAAGCCAATCCATCTTGTAGTATGATTCCCGCACCCTTTGCCGAGCCCGGACGTATTCCCGCATAGTGTTAAATCTGTGTCGGCGTTTTGTGGAATAGTAATATTCTCAGTTAATGAATTTTGCTGACTATCATAAGCTCTTGTGAAAGCAGGAATATTATCGGTTCTGGTCTCTAGGTCTCCAAACCAAGCCCCAAAACTATTTATACCTTTTGGGTTCATCCATGCATCGTAGAATTCGAAAAGTAAAGCATTTCTACTACCTGCAATACTACTCCCAGAACTCTCTGTCCAGTATGATAAATCTAACCAGGATATGGGTTTTGGAGAATAATCCTGCATAGTTGAAGTAATATTAGCATTAATAATACCTTGAGTGTTCGCAAGGGTTCCTATTGATTTTGTATTAGTAAGATCTTCTTCTGATAAATCCATTAATTTAGTAGTTGAATATATTTTTTCGCCTGATGGAAGAGTGTATTCAACTTTATTATCTTCGATATAATTACCTCTGACTGGGACAGTGCTACATCTATCAAGGTTGTACTTTACCCAATCATTCCTCAGGTTGTGTGACGTATTCAAGACCAAGAGTTCGGCTGAATTATTTGGATCACAATTTTTAGGGTTCCCTCCAGATGTTAGACAAGATTCGACTTCGTTACTTATAAAAAATTTTATGGCTTCGTTTTCTGCAAAAGAGGGGTGGGGCAGTAGCACGAGAAGGGGAAATATGAGGAATAAGGGGAGGGCTTTGAAGATTTTGTTTTTCATTTCGTTTATTAATAATTACTATGATTCTAAGTAATGAATCTGGGAAAATTCTGGATTTCTTGAAGAATATATGTGATTATTAGTCATATTAATAATTATAAAATGCAAGATACAAACCCAACTCCTCAGCCAACAATGGCACAACAAACAAGTCCTTCGGAACCACCTGTAACTAAAAAGAAAAGCAATAAGAAAATTGTCATTATTCTATTATTGGTTTTTCTTGTATTTCCGTTGTTGTGTTGTGGATTGTTTTTCTTACTATTTTCTACTATCTTCGGAGCCGTAAACGAAAAGAAAGATGAAGTTATGAATGCGGTCTTAGTGGATGTGTGTAACTCACATGGTGATATTTCATATGACCAATATGGGGAATGGTTTGATCCAGCTGTGAACTATGACGATGCTGTTAGCTCAACTGAAATAATTTTCCCCGAGACCTATGATTGTGATGAACTAATCAATAAGAGTTTTGTAGATAGCATTTTTGCGGGGGAATCAGTTTCCTATAACTATGAAAATGGTAAAGAATCTTTCGATATCACAGTTAATGAAGGATTTATATCATTGGAGAAGTCCCGAGGTGAGTGGGTGATTAGTGATATTGATTAAAATTGTCGGACTAATACTAATAATGGTCTTTTACTTTGTAAGATTGAATGTCGTTCCTCTATAGATAACGCTTAAAAATCTATACAAAGAGACTAGTTTTTGAACCAAATAATATTCTTTATTTCTTCTTGCCAATTTTCGATAATATCTGATAGAATTATCTCACCTTTAAGGGAATGTTTGTTCGGGAATCATTACTGACAAAGCAATGATTAAATAAACCTCTTCCGTTTTTAAATTTCTAAAGGTTCTTTATCTCAAAGGATCTTTTTTCTTTGGATAAAGTTTCGTTAGTTAATTGATTAAATTAATTAGTGAGAATTAGATCTTTGATAATCAAATAAACATGAACTATTTTAGTTCATGGAGGTCTTTAGTGAAAACTTACCCATCTGTCCGATGGGAAGAATGTCTAGGTTTTCACAGTCATACCCGCCATCTTTATTAGATAGCGGGATCATAAATAAAATTTGCGTTAAGTACTCAAGAGTATACGGTGGATGCCTTGGCACAAAAAGCCGATGAAGGACGTGATAGTCTGCGATAAGCTTCGGATAGCTGGCAATAAGCGTTTTAATCCGGAGATTTCCGAATGGGGAAACCCTTCTGTAGTCATGTACAGAAATTATATGCTGAATACATAGGCATATGAAAGGTAAGCCAGTGAAGTGAAACATCTCAGTAACTGGAAGAAAGTATATCAAATGATATTCCCTAAGTAGTGGCGAGCGAACGGGGAAGAGCCCAAACTCTATTATAGGAAGAGATTACCAATCCTGCGTTGTAGGAGCGGTCTTTAATTCATTCATACAGGAACTGTTGTAATAGAGTGTTGTAGGACATAATGTCTATACACTGTAAAGTATAGGATCAAGTTAAAAAAATCATCTTTAGCAGAAAACTGTTGGAAAGCAGTACCAAAGGGGGTAATAGTCCCGTACGTGAAAAGGATGGTTCTTGATGATTATGTTCCTGAGTACCACGGTCTAGGAGAAATTCCGTGGGAACCTGCCAGAACCACCTGGTAAGGCTAAATACTTTTTGTGACCGATAGTGAACTAGTACCGTGAGGGAAAGGTGAAAAGTACCCCTGTTAGGGGAGTGAAATAGTACCTGAAACCGTATACTTACAAACAGTAGAAGCCGCGTATATGCTTGCATATCGCGTGGTGACTGCGTGCCTATTGAAGAATGAGCCTGCGAGTTACCCTGAAAGGCTTGGTTAAGTCACTCTGTGATGTAGCCATAGCGAAAGCGAGTTTTAAAAGGCGATTGTCTTTCAGGTTAGACCCGAAGCCAGGTGATCTATCCATGAGCAGGTTGAACCATTTCGAAAGAGATGGGGAGGACCGAACCCGTGAATGCTGCAAAATTCTGGGATGACTTGTGGATTGGAGTGACACGCTAATCGTACTTGGTGATAGCTGGTTCTCCTCGAAACAGCTTTAGGGTTGGCCTCGGCTTGTCCCGCCTTTCTAGGCGGGATGAATAGCATATGGAGGTAGAGCTCTGAATGAATCGCGGGTCCCGTTAGGGATACCGCATTCTCTCAAACTGCGAATGCCATATGTGGAACACCGGGAGTTAGACTACGGGAGATAAGTTCCGTTGGTCGAAAGGGAAACAGCCCAGACCATCAGTTAAGGTCCCTAAATATATGCTAAGTGGCAAAGGATGTGAAATTTCATAAACAGCCAGGAGGTTTGCTTAGAGGCAGCCATCCTTTAAAGAGTGCGTAACAGCTCACTGGTCTAGAAGTTTTGCGCCTATAATGTAACGGGGCTCAAGCATATTACCGAAACTATGGATTTATTATCATGATGATAATAAGTGGTAGAGGAGCGTTGTATTCAGCAGTGAAGGTGAGCCGTAAGGCCAGCTGGAGCGGATACAAGTGAGAATGCAGGCATGAGTAGCGCAATTCCGGTGAAAACCCGGGACACCGAATATTCAAGGTTTCCTTGGCTATGTTAATCATCCAAGGGTTAGTCGGTCCTAAGCCGAGGCAGAAGTGCGTAGGCGATGGACATCAGGTTAATATTCCTGAACCGCTTTTAAATCGTTATCAACTATGGGGTGACTGATTTGGAAATGTTTTTGAGTCGATAGGTCGACTTTCAAGTAGTAAGTTAGTTCTGTTTGGTAAATCCGGCAGAGCGTTTTTCCGATTCGTCGGGAATAAACATGAGCTATTACGAGGAGCTGAAATCTACGGATGGAAGCAACATAAACTATTCAGGTCACAAGAAAATCCTCTATGTGAGAGTTAAAGGCGACCGTACCGCAAACCGACACAGGTGAATTGGTAGAGTATACCAAGGTGATCGAGTAACCCCTTGTTAAGGAATTCGGCAAATTTATCCCGTATCTTTGGTAGAAGGGATGCCCACTATTATTCGTAATGGTGGGTCGCAGAGAAATAGCCCAATCGACTGTTTAACAAAAACACAGGTCCCTGCTAAAGCGCAAGCTGACGTATAGGGGCTGACGCCTGCCCAATGTCAGAAGATTACGGAAGAGGGTTAGCTGTCTTCGGATAGCAAAGCTCTTGACCTAAGTCCTGATGAATGGCGGCTGTAACTATTGAAAATCCGTAAGTAGTTGTAAAATTTGGCCAAATGCTAGAAACCCCGAGTATCTTTTAACTACTCGTTTTAATTTGTATTTTGATACAATGCAAAGAAAACAGTGAAAATGTTAAAGTGCGGACAACTAGCAGGAAAGACTTTTCATGAAGTCAATAGAACAAATTTCACAAAGTAATGGTTATTATATTGCCGGTTTTGTCGATGGAGAAGGAAGTTTTAACATTTCTTTCAAACAGAGACAAGATTATACATTTGGAGTGAAAATATCTGCCAGTTTTAATATTTCTCAAAAAGAAATAAAAATTCTGGAGTGGATTAAATCAATTTTTAAATGTGGCACAATAAGATCAAGAAATGATGGTTTGTTTTATTATGAAGTAACAGATTTATCTTCTTTAAATGAAAGAATCATTCCTTTCTTCGATGTTTTTGGTCTTAGAACCAAAAAATATCAGGCCTTTCTTGTTTTCAAAAAAATAATCAGTCTAATGATTGATAATACTCATAATAATCCAGAAGGAATTTTGGAAATTTATGATCTTAGAGAACAAGTAATAGTAGGCAGAAAGCGAAAATATTCCAGAGAAGATATAATCAACTTCATTAAAACTTCAAGAAATTTATCCTCAGAGACTATACGCCAAACTCTTAACTAATTTTAAGAGATGACATAGTCCGAACTGCATAGCGATATGCAGAGATATACAGAAATGTATTATCCTTCGTTTATTATTAGTAGACGATGTAACATCCTTGAACGGTCCTAAGGTAGCGAAGTTCCTCGGCGCTTAATAGGCGTCCCGCATGAAAGGCGTAACGAGTTGGGCACTGTCTCAACAGGGGACTCGGCGAACATTGAAATGGCTGTGAAGATGCGGCCTACCCGCACCAGGACAAAAAGACCCCGGGATCTTTACTGTAGCTTGGCATTGAAATAATGCTTTCGTTGTAGAGCGTAGGAGGGAGACTTTGAAACCCGCTCGCCAGAGTGGGTGGAGTCGCCAATGTAACACCTCCCTTTGTGTGTGTTATTTCTTATCCCAGCCCCTGATCGGGGTGGGAGACAGTGTTTGGTGGGCAGTTTGACTGGGGCGGTTTCTTACTAAAAAGTAACGTAAGATTCCAAAGGTCGACTCAAGCTGGATGGAAATCAGCTGTAGAGCATAATGGTATAAGTCGGCTTTACTGCAAGACTGACAGGTCGAGCAGTCACGAAAGTGGGGCATAGTGACCCTTAAGTAGCGTGTGGAAGCGCTTTTGTTTAAAGGATAAAAGTTACCCCGGGGATAACAGGCTGGTCTTGCCCAAGCGTCCATAGCGACGGCAAGGTTCGGCACCTCGATGTCGGCTCGTCGCATCCTGGAGGTGGAGAAGCTTCCAAGGGTTGGGCTGTTCGCCCATTAAAGCGGCACGCGAGCTGGGTTCAAACCGACGTGAGTCAGGTTGGTCTCTATCCGGTGTGGGCGTTAGAATTCTGAGGGATCCGACCTTCAGTACGAGAGGACCAAGGTGAAGTAACCTCTGGTGCACCAGTTGTTCCACCAGGAGCATCGCTGGGTAGCCAAGTTGCTATTAGGATAAACGCTGAAAGCATATAAGCGTGAAGCCACTCCCAAGATGAGAATTCTTCATCCCGCCCTGAAAGTTTATAAATATCAGAAATATTCCAGAATTATTAATTAAAATATCTTATGATTTTTTACGTATATATTTTAAAATCTAAGAAATTAAATAAGCTATATTTCGGCTTTACGCCGAATTTATTGGAAAGAATAAATAAACATAATTCTGGTAAAAGTCTTTTTACTTCTAAAGCCAAAGATTGGCAACTATTATATGCCGAAATGTTTATTAATAAACAAGATGCAGTTAATAGGGAACAAACGTTAAAACAGTTTGGCGGATCTTATAGAAGTTTAAAAAAAAGACTAAAAAATACTTTTATAGATTTTCAGGGCGGGATAAAAGACTCCCAGTAGACTACTGGGTTGATAGGCTCTAGGTGTAAGCTCTGTAAAGAGTTTAGCCAAGGAGATACTAATAAGTCGTAACTTAAGGAAATTTTATTGAATGTTAATGCCTTCGTATTTTTTATGAGTACGATAAAGTTCTCGTTTTTACGAGAATAGGTAGGTGAATAACTTAGACAACTAAACCTCCATGAATTAGAATAGTTCTGTACAACTCTGGGCGAGAGCCCAGGGGACCAGACGACGTTTAAAAAACTAAAAACGTTATGAAGTTGATAGGTCCCGGATTAAATCCGGGACACCAGACTCCGTAACAAAAAACAAGTTTTTTGAACGGAGTCTGGTGATTGTAGCGTAGTGGTCCCACCTCTTACCATCCCGAACAGAGAAGTGAAACACTATAGCGCCGAAGATACTCGACCGGCAACGGTCCGGGAAAATAGGTCGTCGCCAGAACAAAGAACACTCGCAAGGGTGTTTTTTGTCGCAAAAAATTAGGTCGCTTGTCCCGCATAGCTTTAGCGACGCGGGATCGCCAGAACTAAAAAGCCATCCGCAAGGATGGCTTTTTGGTGTTTAGAATATGTGGACTCAATATTTTCTGGCGTACTTATCCATCGAAACCTTATATGAAGGTGGAGGCGAAGAAGATTGATTTGAGAGTAAAATAGAGAATTTGATTAGAATTTAAACACAGAAATTAAGAGTAGTGCTAAAATTAATTAAATAATTGTAGTTTCTCAGAATTATATGTAAACTTAATTTAATTAATTATATTTGTAAAAACACTGCCTTGAATAACTCTAAACTTGACCCAACTGAAGCCCTATTAAGGATTGTTCACGGAGACACCAAGGATTTACATATTCCACACAAGTCGATTGTTACTGGTAAAAAGATCAGAAATTTAATTTTGCGCAAATTTGTAGAGAAATACAGAAGTCTGAATAAACTTACTGATAAACAACTAATTGATGTTATACTCTCATTTGACGAGGTTGTGGAGAAAGAGTTACTTACAGATGATTTGTTAGAGAAAATCAGAAAAGATCCGTCAATTTTACAAAAATTTAATTCTAAAAAGAAATAGACATGCCAAATGGTGACAAAACAAACCCAGAAGGTGCTTCAGATGCAGCACAAGACATTGGAGGTGAAACTGAGGCTGATGTTTCTGGTTCCGCAGATTTGAGTACTGAGGAAAGCGAAAGACTTAGACAGTTGGGAGCATACCTTATAGGAGAAGATGGTGAGCATCTGGCAGAGGGACTAGGTATCTTACCATACGTTGACGAAGATCCTGGTTTAGGCGATGGAGTAGATTTGAGCGTTGGTTCACAACTTAGACCAAATCAAGATGCACCAGCAGTAAGAATAGCTGTTTCAAACGAAAGAAGAGCAAAAGCTGCGGCTTTATCAAATGTGGGAGGTGAGACTCACGGAGACTCTTCAGTAGATGCACCTCCAACAGAACAAGCAGATGTTCCCTCGGAGCGCTTAAATGAAAATTTAAAAGTGACTTTTGATGACTTAATTGGAAATATTAATACAAACATTGATGATCCTGATGGGGAAAAAGTAGTTGTATTCCTGAAAGAGCAGGCAGGATTAAACTCTAGAGAAATAATCCAGTTCTTAGAGTATGCTAGGTCTAATCGGCTCCTCTCGGATGTTATTTTAGATAGTGATGAAGTAAAGGAACTCACGGAAGCAGCACAAAAAGAAATTGACGATAAAGCAGAAGCGAAGAGAGCTAGGGACGCGAAGAGAATGACACCTGTAGTAACAGCAGTTGTTGAACCAGCAGCAGAAGCCGCAGCAACTGGTGAACCAGCAGCAACAACAGGAGAAGCAGTAGCACCAACAGGAGAAGCACCAGCAGAAGCACCGGTTCGAGATTTAAATTCGATAGAGGATCAAATTCAAGATTTAGGAATTAACCCAGTAGGTCTTAATGAAGAACATTTGTCAATGACAGCAGATGAACTACGTGATGATTTAAGAGGTCCTATGTATTCTCCTGAGCAAATTGAGCAAATAATAGACATAATTCATCCACCTACTGAACCTACACCTGAAGTGGCGGGAGTTACGGTAATGGCTGATTTGACTCCAGACCAAGCCCTAACGGCAATAGATGCTGCGGGTTTTGATTCCAGCTTATTACCGGATGGTTTCTTAGACCTTTCTGAAGATGCATTGAGAGCTCATCTTGCAGCACAAGGACTTGCCGAAGACAACATAAATGCTCAATTACTCATTATAAGGAATCTAAGGACAGGAACAACAGCTCCAGCAACGACAACAGCACCAGCAACAACAACAGCACCAGCAACGACAACAGCACCAGCAACAACAACAGCACCAGCAACGACAACAGCACCAGCAACAACAACAGCTCCAGCAACTCCAGCGGCAGCTCCAGCAGCAGCGACAGCGACAGCAGCAGCGGCAACAGCACCTGCACCAGCACCAGGAACTCCTGCGCCCGCACCTATACCATTATCAGCAGAAATGACAGCCTTAAACTCTCTTATGAGACCCAGAATGGAAGATAGGGAAGCGGCTAGTGAGTTACTCAAAAAAGTTCGGGAAGGCGCTATAACACTTGAAGAGGCAAGGAAATTTGCGAATACTAGAGGTGCGACAAGCGCAGAAAGGAAGAAAGCATATGATTCAGTCTTAGCTCCATTAGAAGTAGCTGCCAGTTTTAACGAAAAAATAGTCAAAGCGAGATCTATTGAAAGTATTTTAAAAGAAGTTGACAAGATGGTGAAGGATAAAAGACTCTCACCCGTTGAAGCGAAAGCTATACAGGGTGCACTAAAAGCAAAACAGGAAGCAATAGGGAAAAATCAAGCCTTGATCACAGCAGAACAGGACAGAGTGAAAACCGAAACTGATTTAGCAGACGCAAAAATTCGTTCTAGAAAATTAGGAAAGTTAGGATTCGCAGCGAGAACCTTTGGTCCTGGATTCGCATTAATTGTGGGTGGAGCTGCAGCTGGCTTCACAGGTAATTGGTACTTGGTTGGAGGGTTAGCGGGAGCAGGAGCAATACATCTGGGCTATAGTTTTGTAAAAAGGGACTATAATCTTTATGATAAACAATATTTAGACACACTAGCTAAATTAGAAGTAGAAAAAGCAGAGATTGGAGTTAGATATCAAAATAGAAAAGCAGAAGCTGAATCTATGCAGGTCCAAGGAATCCGTGGAATGTCAGAATCAGTAGTACAACTATTAGCAAAGAAATATCCAAAACCTCCTGGAATGAAGCAAGATGAATATGAGGATGTCATAAGACAACAGATTAACTCTGCAAATACTGAAGATTTAGAAAAAGCAGTAAATTCAATCAATTTCGCACTTTCTACGTCAGCTGATAATTAATTAAAACCTAGTAATTCATGAAAAAATATTATATAGACGAAAAAATATTAAGTTTACTTTTTAAAATTACAGATAAAAAAGTATCCGAAGAAACATTCGCACTCTTCGCAGACATACTTATGCGATTTCATGATGAGTTATCACGAGAATACTTGCTCGAGAAGGGTATCAATGAAGTAGAAATTAATGAATATCTAGAAAATGAGAACACCGAAAATGTAAGAATAGATGAATCACTTGCATCACAAGAATTTCAAAAAAGACTTGAAGATTCAAAGAATTCATTTATTAAGAAAATTTATGATACCTATACACCAGATCTTAGTGAAGAAGAGAGAAATGAGCTTGAAAAATATAATGAAATGCTCGAAACAGAATTCCAGAGTCATGTGAAAGACATGAATATGTTATTAGATTTTTCCAAAACTAGAGATAAGTTTATGCAACAAGGTGCTTTAACAAAGGAAAGTTTCGATCAAATGATAAATGAGGAGATTAGCAAACTAGGTAACACAAACAATTCACAAACATCTGTAGTTCCAAATGTCGCTGAACCTGTAGAGTCAGCCTCTCAAGATAATCAAAATAATTCTACGCAGTCTACCCTGTAATAATCTAATTGTAGATTGTAATTTCCATGTGGTATAATTACTCCAGAAAGCGCTAGGCTCTTCTTTTTTTATCAATTATTGATAAACAAGAAAATCCAAAAGCATAGCGGAAATTCACAATGAAAAGCGAAAAAAATCAAATTCAGACTAAACTGGATACCTATTTGGAAGGACTTACAGAACCCCCAAAAACATTTAAAAGAGGAGAAATCATCACTGGTAATATTGTTAAAATATTAAAAGGTGAAATCTTAGTTGATGTTGGTGGTAGGGCAGAAGGAGTCGTCTCAGGTAGAGAAACTAAATTAGAAGGTGAAAAACCAAACTTCAAAGAAGGAGACGAGATTCTAGTTTACGTAATCAAAGGCGAAAACGAACTAGGTCAAATCGAACTTTCTATCCGCAGAACAGGTACAGCACGTAAATGGTTCATGCTCTCAAAGGCAGAAACCAGCGATGAGGCTGTTACTGTCACTGTCATCGAAGCAAACACAGGTGGTGTTATCGTAGATATCGGTGGAGGACTTCGTGGTTTTGTACCTACATCACAGCTCGAACATTCACGAATCTATCCTCTTGGTGGATACTCCAATAAAAAAGACGCTGACAAAGAACTGCAAACAAAACTTGCAGAGCTTATCGGCCAAGAATTGGATGTAAAAGTCATCGAGATAGACCGCGAAAAGAACAGAGTCATCTTCTCCGAGAAGAAAGTCACCAATGCCGGTGAACTCGATAAACGAGCAGAAACTCTTGTTCGTGTGAAAGTTGGTGATGCACTAGAAGGTGAAATCACAGGCATCGCACCATTCGGTCTTTTTGTAAACGCAGAAGGACTAGAAGGTTTGGTTCATTTGTCCGAAATATCATGGGATAAAGTTGTCAATCCAGCTGACTTCCATAATGTCGGAGACAAAGTCAAAGTACAAATCATCGGTATAGAAGACGGTGGTAAAAGAGTCGCTTACTCAATAAAAAGACTGCTTGAAGATCCATGGGATCAAATAGTCAAAGACTACAAAGTTGGTCAGAGAGTTAGTGGTGAAATTACCAAGATTGTTGACTATGGTGCTTTCGTCAGAATCGGAGACGGTTTAAATGGATTAGTTCATATTTCTGAACTTTCCGACAAATTGGTCCGAAATCCTGAGAAGATTGTCGAGATGGGCAAAACTTACGAACTTGAGATTATCTCAATTTCAAAAGAAGAAAGACATCTAGGCTTGAGTTTGAAAAGAGCTCAGTCAGAATCTTCAGAGAAAGTTTCAACCAAAAAGAAAACAAGTAAAAAAGATGATGACTCATCACTCGAACTTGAGAGATTAAATGAATTCTTAGGGGAAGAGTAATCAGTTGTTAAAACAATTAAAAGGAGGAATCGTACACAAAATGTACTCGATTTCTCCTTTTTTTGTTTCTAGGTGATTTGTCCAATATGTTAAGATTAGATAACCTTATTTTGAGACCGTAATTTCTATGAAAAACCAGGAAACTGCCAATGACAACATTAAAAACCTATCCAGGCTGACAAGAAACCTCACGAAAGTTCTATTAAATTCATTTGAATTAGCTAGGAGAAAGGGAGCAAAAGAGATCTCTGCTACAGAAATATTCACTTCGATTCTGACCAATACCAATTGTATTGCAAGTAGATTATTGGTTAGGCTCGGAATGGACCTAGATGCTACCAAAGCATCTCTAGAAGAAAATTACACATCTAGCGAAATCATCAACTTTGCACCGGAGTTAGGCGAAAATGCACGACATTTATTAACTCGAAGTTTCCTTATAGCAAGTGATTTGGGACATGTTTATGTTGGGACAGAACACATGCTCCTAGCAATCCTTCAAGAAGAAGAATTGGAATTCGTGAAAGAACTTTCTGCAAATGGTTTAACTTACGAATTTGTGAAAGGTGCAATGTTAAATTTTGGGGTTTATCAACCGGGTGTTTTTGCGGATAGTGACGAGAAATTGGAAGATGAGGAGAAACAGGAAAATATTTACTTCTTTGCACGGGACATGAATAAACTTGCGCAAGAAGGTAGATATTTAAAAGTGTGGGGAAGAGATGACGAAATCGAGAGAATCATCCATATTTTATCTCGTAAAACAAAAAATAATCCTATTATTGTAGGTGAGGCCGGAGTGGGAAAAACAGCAATTGTCGAAGGTCTAGTCCAGAGGATACTCGAAGGCAAGGTTCCATCATCATTCAGAAATAAGACTATTATCCAATTGGATTTATCAGCAATATTAGCTGGAAGCAAGATTCGTGGTGATGTGGAAGAAAGACTCTTATCAATAATTGATGATCTAGCTCAGCATCCTGACTGGATAGTATTTATTGATGAAATCCATATGATTGTTGGCGCTGGTGCAGCAGGATCGGGTGGTTCTATGGACATTGCAAATATGCTAAAGCCACATCTTACTAGTGGAGATATTCGAGTAATTGGTGCTACAACATACGATGAATTCCAAAAACATATTGAAGATGATCCAGCATTGGAAAGGCGTTTCCAGCCAGTTCTTGTTGACGAGTTGTCTGCAGAAGATTCGAAAAAAGTGTTGAAATTGTTACGTCCGGCTTTTGAGAAATTCCATGGAGTTAAAATTACAGATGAGGCTTTAGAAGAAGCAGTTGAGTTATCAAGTCGATACATTACAAATAAATACCTACCTGACAAAGCAATCGATGTCCTTGATGAAGCCACTGCAGGTAAAAGAATTAGCGCCGAAAAAACTGGAACAAATATTTTGGACATCAAAAAAGAGTTAAATTCTGTCAAAGAGTTAAAAGACAAGGCATTAGATCAGGGTGATATTGGTAGTGCAGTAAGGCAAAGACAAGACGAAGTTGCATTAGAAAAGAAGATGAATCAAGTAAACAAAACCACAAAGACAAAGGTCACCAATAAGCTAAAAATCGAAGTTGAAGATATTAGGAAGGTCATCTCAAAGTGGAGTAAAATTCCTGTTGTGACTATGAAAAGTGATGACTATAAAAAACTAATCGAACTTGAGAGGAACTTGGAGAGGCGAATCATTGGACAAAAGGAGGGAATCAATAAAATCTCATCAGTTCTGAAACGGGCCAGGTTGGGATTATCATATGAGAAGAGACCTATGGCATCGTTTCTTTTCCTAGGTCCAACTGGAGTTGGTAAAACCGAAACCGCTAAAGAAATCGCCAGAACATATTTTGGCGATGAGAAGGCACTTATACAAGTTGATATGAGCGAGTATATGGAGCAACACAGTGTTTCGAAGTTGATTGGTTCTCCACCGGGATATGTCGGATTTCAAGAAGGTGGTCAACTAACTGAGAAAATTCGAAGAAGGCCATATTCAGTTGTTCTTTTTGATGAGATTGAAAAAGCCCACCCAGATCTATTAAACATTATGTTGCAAATTTTAGACGAGGGCTCACTACAAGATGCCAAAGGAAGAAAAGTTAACTTCAAAAATACAATTATAATCATGACGTCAAATATTGGTGCATCTGAAATTGGCAAAGATGAGGTATTGGGCTTTGGAGTTGACGAGTCGGATCAATCAGGAGAGAAAATTGATAAGGCTTTTGAACAAATGCGCGAGACATTAATGAGGGAGTTAAAAGACGAGCTTCCTCCAGAATTTCTTAATAGAATCGATGATATAATCATTTTCAGAGGTCTTGACTTGGATGATGTTCGAAAAATCACGAAGATTCTCGTAGACGAACTTAACCATCGGCTTAAAGAGAAGGGTATACAGGTTGCTGTTACGCAGTCCGCAGTCAAATATATCGCAGAATCAGGTTACGACAGTGAATACGGTGCTAGAAATATTAGACGGAAGATCCAAGAGATGGTTGAGAATCCGTTGGCTGATTATATTCTTAGTAATAGCATCAAACCCGACGGAAGTAGGCAAATTATAGTTAAACTCGAGAAAGGTAAATCAGGTTTAGTTTTAAAATAATTTGAATGTCAAAATTATCCCAAACAGGCTATATATGTAGCAATTGTGGTTTCGAGACAAGTAGATGGCTTGGACAATGTCCTCAATGCCTAGAATGGAATAGTTTTGAAGAAAATCTAAACAGCATTACAGAGACTTTGGTAAAATCCTCGAAACTAGAAGTACTAGAAGCCTCAAAGTTGAAAAGCAGGGCCTTAAATCGACTTAAGACGGGAATTTCCGAATTCGACCGTGTGTTGGGCGGAGGCATGGTTGATTCGCAAGTTGTTCTTTTGAGTGGAGAGCCTGGTATAGGTAAATCTACTATTTTGTTACAGGTTCTTCAAAGTATCGCAAGTCAGAAAGTAGAGTGTCTTTATATTTCTGCAGAAGAATCGGCGGAACAAGTAGCAATACGTTCAAATAGACTTTTCGATAAAAAAGATTTGGAAGGGATAAATATAGTATCAGCTAGCGAAATAGACTCTATAACAAATGAAATTGCCAAAAGAAAAATTAAATTTGCAATACTTGACTCTATTCAGACCGTTTTCTCTGCTGATGTACGCGGACTTCCAGGTGGAATGGCACAGGTGAAGGCTACTGCTTCAAAAATAATTTCTTATGCGAAAGCTAACAATCTTACTTTGATAATTGTTGGCCAAGTCACAAAAGAAGGTACTGTAGCAGGTCCAAAGCTTTTGGAACATTTAGTGGACACCGTAATCGAGCTTGAGGGAGATGAAAAAAGAGGACTGCGTGTGATGCGTTGTTTGAAAAATCGATATGGAAGTGTGAATGAAGTTGGTCTCTTCATGATGGAGCAAAAAGGCCTAGTCGAGGTCTCTGATCCCACAAAACTATTTACCACAACAGGAGATAATCAGGAAGTGGAAGGAGTATGCAAAACAGCAATGCTGGAGGGTAATAGGGTGCTGACTTTCGAGATTCAGGCGTTAGTGGTTGACTCGGTTTACTCATTACCAAAGAGGGTGGCCGAGGGAATAGCCAGATCAAGGCTCGAATTATTAACTGCTATATTGTCTAGGCATGGAAGGCTTAATCTTTCAAATAAAGACATCTATGTAAACGTCTCTCAGGGTTTTAGGATAAAGGAGCCCTCTAGTGATTTGGCGGTACTATTGGCAATCTATTCTGCCGCTAAACATATCCCTGTAAATCAAAAGAAGGTAGCAGTAGGGGAGGTATCTCTTTCAGGGAGTGTGCAAAAACCCCCTAGATTCAGCATGATTGATAAAGAAATTCATAGATTGGGCTATCAGCTACTATACGATTTTGGTAAAAAGTTATCTCTTCTTCAAGTTTTGTCCCAAAGATAGCAGGAAATATTCTGAAATAAGTCTGAAGTTTCTCAAGATAGTGCTTAACAAAAGTTAACTATAGGCTTGACGGTGTTTATATTATGGGATATAATTTAAATAGTTCTTTTATAAGGTTATTTGTAGTCAGGTTCCAGGGTCTGGTTCGCGTACATTATTCTAGAAAATTTTTAGGATAACAAACTGGGCTCTCGGATCTGATTACAAATCGTTACTGCTCTAAGTGAATCGATATTGAATGCTAATAGGCAATCATTATCGGGGTCGGTTGGGGCAGTACCGATCCCTTTTCTAAATCCCTGTGTGATAGTATTTTTCTTGACAATAGGCACCCTTGTTTATATACTTATACTCAACGTAACCTCATCAAAATAAATATTTGAAATATTGTTTATAAATTATCCAGATTGAGACCAAAACCAGCTATTCGTATCCTTCTTGTGATTTGTAACTGATATTTTTATTATTTTATAAATTAATATTTACCCATGGACAAAATTGCCAAGGCAATGACCCTAAAAGAATTAGACGAGAAGACAGTAAAAGAACTTAGAAAGATAGCCACATCACTTGCTATTGAAGACAATGCCGATTATGGCAAAAGTGACCTAATTATTAAAATTCTTGAAGAGCAAACTAAGCGTGGTGGAAACATATTCGCTGAAGGTGTGTTAGAGATTATCAACACTGGTGGTCATGGAGTTCTTAGATCATTGAAATTGATGCCCGGAGAAAATGACGTTTATGTTTCTGGTTCACAGATCAAAAGGTTCAATCTTCGACAAGGTGATTTTATCTCAGGTCAAGCTCGCGCACCAAAAGAGGGCGAGAGGTATTTGAGTCTTTTACGAATCGAAGCAATCAATAACGAAAGTCCTGATAAAGCATTATCTAGACCTACTTTTGAGAAAATGGTTCCAATTTTTCCAAATGAACAGATTAGACTTGAAACAAACCAACATATACTATCGACTAGAATTATTGATCTATTATCTCCGATTGGAAAAGGACAGAGAGGTATGATTGTTGCGCCACCTAAAGTTGGTAAAACATGGTTAATGAAAGAAATTGCCGAAGGGGTAGCGAAAAATCATCCTGATGTTCATCTTATGATATTGCTTGTTGGCGAAAGACCTGAAGAAGTAACCGATATGGAAAGATCTACAAAAGGAGAGGTTATAGCTGCAAATTTCGATGAAGCACCGGAAATGCATACAAGAATTGCGGAAATGGCCGTATCGAGAGCGAAAAGACTTGTAGAACAAGGTAAAGACGTTATGATTCTTATGGATAGTATTACTCGGTTGGCTAGAGCATACAATATCACAGCACCTCCATCAGGTCGTACCTTATCCGGAGGTTTTGATCCAGTCGCAATTTTTCCACCTAAGAAATTCTTTGGTGCTGCCAGAAACTTTGAGGTTGGCGGTAGTTTGACTATTATAGCTACTGCCTTGGTTGAAACCGGAAGTAGAATGGACGAAGTTATTTTCGAAGAGTTCAAAGGAACAGGAAATATGGAATTAAAATTAGACAGAAAATTAGCTCAGAGCAGGATTTATCCTGCCATTGATGTAAAATCTTCAAGTACCAGGAATGAAGATTTATTACTTCCTACTGATGTTTTGAATTCAAGTTGGAGGGTAAGAAGAATGTTGGATGTATTAGGTGACAAAGAGTCTGCAAGTTTATTGATGGAAAGATTGAAAAAAACAAAATCAAACAGTGAATTTCTTGCAACTTTACATGAAGAACTTTAAATAGTGTAGAATATTAGAGGGTAATCACTTAAAACATCATGATGACGAATTCTAATTTGAGTTCTGACACAGCAAAAGTATCCAGAATTAGACCTAACTTTATTAGAAACCTTGCCTCATATATAAAAACACGTTCTCGACAACTTGTTTTTTTTACTTATGTTTTTGGGATCTATCTTATAGATCTGCTTTTAGAATTGAAAACATGGTCCATCCGAAGAATGTTTTGGGGTAGAAGTTCATTCTATAGAACAAGTTTTCATTTGACGATTTCGATTATTACTATCGTAGCGCTTATTTCAGGAGTATCCTCAAGATTAAATATTATTTCTGCAAACGATACACAGGGTTTAGATTTAACATCAGGTGTAATCGGCAGACAAGACATTTTTTCGCAGTCAGGTACTGCAGAGTCCATCTCTTCAGTTTCGGAGGATGAGGTTGACTATAGAATTTTCAGACACAAAGTTCAAGAAGGAGAAACTCTATCTCAGATTTCCGAATTATATGGAATTAGCTCAAACTCAATCCGTTGGGCCAACCAGCTTACAAGTGATAGTATCAAAGTCGGTCAGGTTATTAGAATTCCGGAAATTGATGGAGCCTTCGTAAAAGTAAAATCTGGAGATACATTAGAAAGTATTGCTGCAAAAAATAGTGGAAATGTTGCAGACATTTTGGATTTAAATAGTAATATCATTGATTATCGTAATCCCATCCTGACAGAAGGTATGGAGGTATTTATCCCGGGCGGAGAAATACCACTACCTACGCCAACCAAAAGACCTTATGTTTATGCTTATCAGCCTCGTGTAAATACTGATCCGGCACCGCCGGTTTCTAAAGTAAGTATTCCAAGTGGCAGTTTTATACATCCTTTATTAAATTGTGGAGGATGGAGCTGGAGTAGAGGGTACTCGTCTTGGCATAGAGGAGCTGATATGGCCAAAAATGGCGGATGTTGGATTAATGCTGCTGCAAGTGGTACCGTGATCAAGGCGCAATGGGGAAGGAAATCATGTAGTGATTGATCATGGAAATGGTGTTTGGACTAGGTATTACCACGGTACAAACAATTACGCAGTAAGAGTAGGGGACAGTGTTTCTGCAGGTCAAAGCATTCTTTATATGGGAAATACCGGATATAGTTTCGGCACCCATCTTCATTTCGAAATTGTAGTTAACGGCGTTCGAGTCAATCCAGAGTCTTATCTGAGACTTAGATAAATGTTATAATCACTTTGATTTTGGGCCTGTAGCTCAATTGGTTAGAGCGTTGCTATGGCATAGCAAAGGTTGTCGGTTCGATTCCGATCAGGTCCATTGTTTTTATAAATTTACTTAGCAAATTTAAACGAATGAGTCATGTATTATTTGAGTAAGCGAAAATAATTACATGACCACATTAAAACAATTTGTTTACATTATGAAGAGGAACGCTTACTACAATACTGTTTCTATAGTTTCCTATGTAGATGAAGGTAAATATTCTCAAAATCCAACAACTGATGAAATTAGTTCATATAAGACATTTTATAGGGCTAATAGAAATAAATTAAGATCATCAAATTATTCGCTAAAATATTTTGATACTCCTAGGATTATAAGTACTGTAAATTAACAGGGTATGATTGTATCGGGTCTTGTGATTTATTTTAAAACGGTTGTTTTTTGAAAAAAGAATTATACACTTGAGAGCAATTGTAGATGTAGTTACTACTAAAGAATTTCGAAATAAAGGATATGCCTCATTAAATATTTCAAGGGTAATGGAGGAATTGGTAAATCTGGCATTAATCTTTCAACACTCCCCACAGATATTGAATTATTAGGTGAGTTTTACGGAAAGTTAGGGTTTGTTCTAATTTCAAATCCGTATTATTTTACAGATAGTGATGGGAAAATTCAGAAAGATTTTGGTAGAATGGTGGCGAATATAAACAGTAAAGATTCATTTGAATATATTTTGAATACAACCGAAAAAATATTTCTTGGTCTTGGTAATTTCTGAACGCAGAATGAATATTTTGAAGGTTGAAATTTACAATTGAAAGCAAAAAATGGCAAAAGAAGTAGAGGTGAAATTTCTAAACATAGACAAACAAAAAGTAATATCAAAACTTGAGGCCATAGGTGCTGTAAAAATTCATGATGAGAAATTGTTAAGACGATGTGCCTATAATCTTCCGATCCCTATAGAAAACTCATGGGTTAGAATTCGAGATGAAGGGGACAAAGTCACTATGTCGTTTAAACGTGTCAAAGAGAATACAATTTATGGGATGGAAGAGATTGAAATAATTATTAATGATTTTGAGCTCGGACGTAATTTTCTAAATGCGATCGGATTGGTTGAGAAGGCATTTCAAGAAACTATGAGGATACGATATGTCATTCCAACGAAGAAGGTTGTGTTTGATATTGATACTTGGCCTGCACTGAATCCGTTTATTGAGATTGAGTCGGTAGATGAGGCCACAGTAAAACACTTCTCGAAGTCTTTGGGATTCACCTGGGAGGACAGGGTTTTCGGAAGTGTCGACACAGTCTATGTTTCAGAATATAAAATTACAAAAAACTGGATTGTAAATTTATGTCCAAGATTAAAATTCGACAATCTTCCCCTACAATTATTACCTGATAACAAACGTAATTGAAAATATTTAAGGTCTATAAAAGTATCCCACCCTCATGAGAGGGTGGGATTCTAATAGTTACAAGTGCAAGCTTGTTTAATTAGATATGAGGTAAACGGATAAATATGTTAACCGTTTAAGTAGAGGAGTGAGGAGAATTAAGATTAAAAAATTAATTAGCATTTGAAATAGTTAAAAGTGCAAAAAATTAACTTAATAAATCTTTGCAGATACAAAAATTCCTGTCAATAAGAAAATCAAAAAATGTAGAAATATTTTATACGGTCTTGATGCTAAACTTGGAACAGATGTATTTCCGGGGCTGAAAAAGTCTCGCCAGTGCCACTATACGGAGCCGCTGAATTGCGGGAATATGCGGGAATAACTTAGTTAATTAAAGAATATTATTCCTATTTTGTTTCAAAATTACTTTCGATAGATTATGTAAAAATTATAAGTCAGATAATATAATTTTGAAGTTCACTATCCTTTAGGTACCAATTGCTTACGAATTTATTTACGACCGATACCATTTACCAACAAATTTTGATATACTTTTTAAGTGTGAAACGTTTAAATCGTAACATTTATATTACTTTGTGGGTAAAATGCGTAATTATAATCATATCGAAGTAGAGAAAAAATGGCAGAAGTACTGGCATGACAACAAGGTGAATAAAATTAACCTAGATGCCTCTAAAAAGCCATTTTATAATTTAATGATGTTCCCATATCCATCTGCTGAAGGTTTACATATCGGATCTGTTTATACGTTTACTGGTATTGATGTTTACGGTAGATACAAGGCAATGCAGGGATTTGACGTTTTTGAGCCATTTGGGCTCGATGGTTTTGGAATTCATAGTGAAAATTACGCACTAAAAATCGGCGAAAATATACGAAAAGTCTCTGCTAGAACTGAAAAGCACTATTATGAACAAATGCTTAGCACAGGTAATATGATTGACTGGGATAGAAAATTAGAGACTTATGATCCTAATTATTATAAATGGACGCAGTGGTTATTCGTTCAATTATTCAAAGCGGGTCTTGCATATCGAAAAGAATCGGACGTAAACTGGTGCCCAAGCTGTAAAACCGTTTTATCTGATGAACAAGTAATTGATGGGCATTGTGAGAGGTGTAACACAGTAGTCGTTAAAAAGTCCATGAACCAGTGGTTTTTCAAGATTACTGATTTTGCACAGAGATTATTAGAAAATCTTGAAACTTTGAATTGGGTAGATGATGTAAAGACCGGACAAAAGAACTGGATCGGTATGAAATCCGGCATAGAAATTGATTATCCGTTATTTGATAACAAAGGGACTTTGACAGAAAAAATGCTAACAGTATTTACGACAAGACCGGACACGAATTTCGGTGCGAGTTTTGTCGTAGTATCTCCGGAGCATCCAATTTTGGAACAAATAGTAATGCCTGAGAGTAAAGAAGAGGTTGAAGAATACGTTAAGAATGCTAGAAGTAAAAGTGATTTGGAGAGAACAGATTTGGCGAAAGTTAAATCTGGAGTTTTCACTGGAAGTTATTGTTATTCCAGACTAACCAATAAAAAATTACCAATCTGGGTCGCTGATTTTGTACTTATGAACTTTGGAACAGGTGCGGTAGTTGGCGTACCGGGGCATGACAAAAAGGACTTTGAGTTTGCCCAAAAATACGGTTTAGAAATCATTAGAGTTGTTTGCAAGGGTGATGATACCTCCGAAATAAATAATATTGATCAAGTTCAAGAAGAATCCGGAATTATGATAAATTCTGATTTTTTAAACGGCCAAGATATTATGAAGGCTAAGGAAATGATTATGGATGAATTAGAAAAGAGAAAAGAAGGTAGGCGAACGACGACTTATAGACTACGTGATTGGTGTGTATCTAGGCAGAGGTATTGGGGTCCACCCATTCCGATGGTTTTTTGCGAATCTTGTAAAAATAGCAAACAGGGATATTATAAAGAGGAAATGCCTGGCTGGTGGCCAGATGAAAATTTACCGATTTTACTTCCTGAAATTGAAAACCAAAAGGATACCATTCCGGATGATAGTGGTAAAGGAGCTTTAGCTAGGTTGAGTAGTTTCTTCGAAACCGAATGTCCGCATTGTGGATCGAAGGCAAAGCGTGAGACGGACGTATCAGACTCTTTCGTAGATTCCTCGTGGTATTTCTTAAGGTATCCATTTACCGAGTATGGAGAAATCCCGTTTGGAGGCAATTTCAGTAATCCGGAATCGAAATTTGACTCAGGAATTAGTGAGAAGGATCAGGAAAAAACATTAAACAGAATGAGAAAATGGGGTCCTGTGACTAGCTATATCGGGGGGAAAGAGCATACCGTACTACATCTTTTATACGCTAGATTTATTACTATGGCACTTCATGACATGGGATATCTTGATTTCGAAGAACCTTTCACTAGATTTTATGGACATGGCCTAATTACAAAAGACGGGGCGAAAATGAGTAAATCCAAAGGTAATGTTATAAATCCAGACGAATACTTTGAAAAATATGGTGCTGACTCAGTGAGAATGTATCTGAGGTTTATGGGTCCATTTGATCAAGGGGGTGACTGGAGTGATACAGGGATGCATGGTATGTTTAGATTTATTAATAAATTATACAAAATTTATCAAGATTATATTGAATCAGTTGATAATACTAGTGATCCGATAAATATCTCAATACTGGATAAAACCGTAATGAAAGTTACGGATGATCTTGAGAATCTTAAGTTCAATACAATTATTGCGGAGCTCATGAAATTGGTTAACTGGTATACAGATCACGAAGTACTTTTACCAAAAAGTCAGAAAAAGATTATTCTTGAAACACTTTTACTTATGTTGGCACCATTTATTCCACATCTTGCTGAAGAACTGTGGGAACAACTTGGAAATAAACCAAGTATTCATACTCAAAAATGGCCGTCTTACGACCAAGATAACCTAAAAGATGAGCTTGTTACTATTGCTGTCCAAATTGATGGAAAAACAAGAGGAACTATTCAAGTCAATTCAAATATTGGTGAAGACGATATTAAGAATATTTTGCAAAATGAGAAATCTATCAATAAATATATTACAAGTGAAAAGCCTAGAAAGTTCTTGTATATCAAGAAAAAAATTGTCAGTATAGTAAACTAATAATATCTTATCATTCTATTATAACGATGCCTGTAGGTGACAAAAAAGACATATTATATATATTTTTGACAGTAGCCTTGTTTATCGTTATAGGCTTATATCTTGCATTCACTCAAGGTCAATCCCTAAGTAACGTTGTGCTTATACCGTTTAGAACAAATACCATCTCACCAACACCACAGTCTGAAACTGAGGATAATTCGTCAAATGATGGTGGCGATTACTATGCAATTCTCGAAACCAATTTAGGAATTCTCGAAGTTGATTTATTAGAAGAGAATTCTCCAAACTCAGTAGATAACTTCGTGTATCTTTCGGAGAGTAAATATTATGATGGTACAACATTTCACAGGTTTATTCCGGGCTTGATTTTACAAGGGGGTAGTAGAAACACATTGACTCCAGACAAATCAGATGACAAATTTGGAAATCCAGGTTATACAATAAATGATGAGATTAATTGGGATAGCCTGGGGATAAGCGATGAGCTTAAAAGCGAGCTTGAAGCAGACGGATACAGAAGTAACTCCGATGTTACAAGTGTAGGCATTGAAAAATACACATTAGCTTGGGCAACCTCACAAGCAGATTCTAACGGTAGCCAATTCTTTTTTGTTCTGGGGAATAAAGATGATGAAAAGGTATTGAAATTAGAGGGTAGACATACTGTATTTGGGAAGGTTACCAAGGGACAAGAACTATTAGATGAGATATCTGACATGGATGTTGATTTGAGTATTCTAGACGAACCCCGACCTTCAAGTGAGATAACAATCAAGTCCATACTAATTGAAAAAAGATAATTCCTCATAAATTTTCCAGATACAGATTATAAAATCTGTTATGGAAATCAAAAATCTTACAAAAAAACAAAGAACGTTAATATTGTCGGTTGTATTACCAGTCTCGGTCGGTGCATTATATTTGGTGAATAATCAAGCTCGGGATTATGATTATACATCTAAAGACAATAAGCATATAACTCAAGAACAGGATAGAGTTTCAACGGAAGGTAATTCTCGTTATGTCGAAATTACAGGTCAGGTTACAAGTCCGGGTGTGTACGAAGTATCGAAGCAATTAATGGTCATTGAGTTAATTGAATTAGCAGGGGGACTTACTGAATTCGCTGATTTAGAAGTAGTTCATAAAGATATTTCGCTTTCAGGGATTATTGAAGACAGACAGAAAATCTATATTCCGGCATTATCTGAGTTTAAAAATAACTCCAGTAACTCATTAAAATCAGTTGGGGGTGAAAATAGCGCAAAAATTAATATAAACACTGCAACCCAAGAGCAACTTGACTCCTTACCAGATATAGGTCCATCAACAGCAGGCAAAATCATTTCAGCCAGACCTTTTGAGGCTATCGAAGACCTAAAAGACGTCGAAGGAATAGGCGAGAAAACTTATAACAATTTGATATCAGTCATTACTTTGTAAAGGTTTATATATAAAGTGGCGCAAAGATTCGCATACCTAAAAAATGTTCTTAAAAGAAGCTACCGAATTTTGTTAGTCATTGGATTCATATGTGGGGTTGTAATTACCGAGGAATTAGAAATCGCATACCTGTTAGAAGCACTGTCTTTCGGTAGTATTCTATTTCTCATCGCTAAACCAAAAATAGGATTTATAGCATTGGTAATTCTACTTGGGGTCTTACGAGTAATGTTAGCAAATCGGATAGGTGAGGACCACATATCCAACTATTTAGGTGAAGAGGCTGAAATTATTGCTACAGTTGTAAGCTATCCTCAATTAAGAAATCAGGATCAAGTATTAATACTGAGGCCTAGTAGCATAAACCATGAAGATATTCGGGTATCAATTCGTAGCGGATACCTACAGCTCAAATTGTCTAAGTACATAAAAATTAACAAAGGTGATCAGCTCGAATTTTTAGCAATTATTGAAGAACCTGAGAATTTTGAAGACTTTGACTATGTAGGTCATCTAAAATCCCAAAATATATATGCTCTTGTAAAGAACCCAAAAGACCTCTCTGTCAGCAATACTCGCTCTAAATTTGAGGTATTCATAGGTAAAATAAGACAAAGAATAGTTTTGGACATAAACAAATCTTTCCCTGATCCTCATGCGAAGTTACTCACAGGAATGTTGATTGGGACAAGAGAGCAGTTCGGTCCTGAATTTGCGAACAAATTATCGATTACGAGTACCAGCCATGTTATTGCTGTTTCCGGGTATAATATTTCATTGGTGAGTTCATCTATATTGAGATTATCTGGATATTTCCATCGTAAATTATTAATTTATATTTCATTCATATGTTTAGGCTTGTTTTTAACCTTAGTAGGATTAGATAACCTCCCTGCATTAAGGGCAGGTTTGATGGGTTTCATCATGTTGGGTGCCATGTTACTTGGCCGAAAAGGGGCGGGAGTTCCTATGCTTTTTTTAATAGCCGGAATTATGCACTTACATAATCCGTTTATCTACAAATCATTGAGTTTCCAACTATCATTTTCGGCGACTCTGGGTTTGATGATATTGTCCTCAAGGTTAAAACATATATTTGAGAGGATTGTAAAGAGTAGGGTAAACTTAGACGAGGTTTCTACGACTCTTTCGGCTTTGATTATAACATTCCCTATAACTTTCCAGAATTTTGGAAAAATCACTGTATACGGTCTATTTGTAAATATATTGATTGCTCCGCTAATAGTATTTATTACTTTTTCAGGTGTGGTATTTATACTTGTAAACACTTTGTCAACAGAATTGGCTTTTGTGATTAAGGCTTTCTTGTGGGGACTACTGGAAACAATGATACACATAATTGACGTATTTGCTCAATTCCCATATTCAGATCTAGGATATAACAAAAACCATTTGCAGGTAAGTTTAATATCGATAATATTTATTATTATATTTATTTTTGAGTTAAATTTTAGAGAAAATCCTAAGAAAGATGATTAAAAATTATATAGTAGTTCTTGTGGTTATTTGTCAAATAGCCTCTAACATTATTCTTCAAGAAAACGATGAGCATATGCATTTGCATATGCTTGATGTCGGTCAAGGGGATGCGATTTTGTTACAAACTGTTGACAAGAAATATGTATTAATTGATGGTGGTCCGACCAACAATCTAGTAGATGTAATGGCAGATTACATGCCTTTTTGGCAAAAACATATTGATTTAGTTATTGCCACTCATGGAGATTCTGATCACATTGGTGGCTTAGTAGAATTAGCGGACAGGTATGAAATTGATAAATTTCTGTATAACGGAGAATCGAAAGATACTTTGATTTACAAAGAGCTTTTAAAAAATATAGCTTCGAAGAAGATTCGTATGGTTGTTGCTAGAGCAGGTCAGACAACAATTGTTGGTTGTTGTTCGGAAATTAGTATTTTATGGCCTGATAAAACTCAATTAGAAGATAGCAATGATCGCTCTGTTTCGATTATCATTAAATATGGTGACTTCGAAGCATATTTAGCAGGAGACTTGAGTAGTAAATACGAAGAAATAATTACAAATGGTTTGAAAAGTGAAATCGAGGTGATGAAACTCAGTCATCATGGAAGTAGAACTAGTACTTCAAATATAGTCTTGAATAATATTTCTCCAAAAGTCGCTCTTATTTCAAGTGGTAAAGATAATAAATTTGGTCATCCACATGAAGAAGTGGTTAATTTGTTGAATAAAAATAATATTGTGCAGTTCCGGACGGATTTGCATGGTACAGTGAGTATAGAGAGTGATGGTAGTTGGTTCAGGGTTAAAAAGGAAAGGGGTAACAAATAGGTATCGGGTTAAGTCTTTATTGTTGTTCAATACTTATTGGGAAGAGTGACTAAGGGAGATGGATGTGTGGATAGAAAATAATACGGTAGATTTAATGATTTTCTATAATAGTTTGAAGAGGATGCAAATTCTGATAGAATTAGCGTTATTAAAATAATACTATGTTTATAGTTTTAGATGGAATTGATGGAGCGGGCAAAGGTCGACAAAGATCAGAGCTTGTTTCAAAGTTATCGAACAACAAACAAACTGTTCAGACGACAGATTTCCCAGACCATCAAGGAGAAATATATAAAAATGTGATTCATCCTGCATTGCATGAAGAAATCAGTTTAAGTCCACAAGCTTGGTTCTTGGCATTTATTCTGGATCAACTATTATGGAAGAAAAAAATTGACGAAACTATTGGAAGTAAAGAAAAACATTTCATAAGTGATGGATATTTCACTACTACCTTAGCTTATCAATGCAAACTTTCAAAGGTTATGAAAATATCAGAAGCCCTCGAGCTTGCTCATAAATTTCAGATTCCAAAGCCTGACTTAGTAATTTTTATAGATGTAGATCCAAAGATAGCTATGAGCAGGAAAATGATTGAAGATGGTCATGATGAAGGGTTAGATATTTTCGAGAGAAATATTTCAAAACAACAGAAATTAAGACAAGCGTTTACCGATCTTGCAACGGACAATATTTGGACTGACTGGGAAATAGTGGATGGCAATCTAAGCATTGAGGATGTAAATAAAGCAATTATTAAAATCATAACTCATAACAATTTATTGAACATATGAAAAACTATCCAAATATCGAGAAAACCTTTTTAATGATAAAACCGGACGGTGTCAAGAGAGGATTAGTAGGAGATATATTTTTTAGGTTAGAACGCGTTGGTCTAAAATTAGTTTCTGCGAGAATGATAATGGCCACGGAAATGCAGGCTAAGAAAAATTATCCGGGTACCAAAGATTGGCTTATAAAAATGGGCGAAAAAACCATTACTAATTACAATTCAGATCTTAAAGCGGTACAAGAAGACTTGGGAACTATAGATTCCTTCGAAATTGGTACTAATATTTACGAAGCTTTAGTTAAATATTTGATGGAGGGTCCAATTATAATCTCGGTTTGGGAAGGAAACCATGCTGTTAAAGTCGTTGAAAGAATTGTTGGTAAAACCGATCCAACGGTTGCAGATATTGGAACGATACGAAGTGATTATGGTTTTGACACACCGCAATTTGCAGTGAAGTCGGGAAGAATAGTTTTTAGAACTTTAATCCATCGGTCAGATAGTGCAGAAGAGGCAAAACGAGAGATTGAACATTGGTTTGGTAAGAATTACAAGTACTTAGGAGGTTATTTACGAACGGATTATACGGACTCTCTTTAATTGACTATTATTAATAAAATGGAAAAAACACTAGTTATTATCAAGCACGATGCTGTAAGTAGGGGATTAATGGGTAAAATCATATCCAGATTTGAACAAATAGGGTTAAAAATGGTGGCATTCGAATTCATCCAAAGTACCCAAGATATGGGTCATGGTCATTATCCAACTACTGACGAATGGTTTAGAAAGGTTGGGGAGAGAACTTTGAATGATTATGTTGCCAAAGGTATAGATACAAAGAATGAACTTGGGACCGAGGATCCTATAGAAATTGGAAAACTAGTTAAGCAATGGAATGTAGAATATCTTACACATGGACCTGTTTTAGCAATAGTATTTGAAGGTCCGGATGCCGTCACGTTAGTGCGGAAGTTAGTAGGTAATACCATCCCTTCAAAGGCAGATCCAGGCACAATTAGAGGGGATTTTGGAATGGATAGCATTGAAATGGCAAACAAACAAAAACGACCATTATATAACCTCATTCATGCTAGTGGTGAAATTTCAGAAGCGGAAGCTGAGATTTCTTTATGGTTTGGTAACCAAGAGGTATTTGATTATAAACTTCACAGTAATTCTATGACTGGGGTTTATGGCAAACTTGGAAGTTAATCTTGTGCAATATTAAGACATTCTGTTAACAATCTTGGAAATTTTGTATAACCTGATTCAGTATTGAGATGACCACCTCCCTTAATTATTATTGATTTGACCCCTAGTTTGTCAGCTAGATATTCTAGTTCAACTTGTGGAACGTACGGATCGTCATTGCCATATATTATTGAAAAATGCTTAGTATTTTTACGTATCAATAACATATCAATCTCTCTTTCTTTCAGGAAGTAACTATTTAATTCGATTCCATAATCTCTGGCGAATCCTGAAACGGAAACTAAGCCGTGTATAAGATCGGGTGACTGTTCAATAAAGTCCATCGCTGTGACTGCGCCCAACGAGTGAGTAATAAATACAAGGTTTTTTATGTTGATATCTTCTATGTTGGTTTTTAGGAATTCTAGCCATTCTGATCTATCAGGACGGTTAGGATTCGGGAAAGATTGCATTATTACCTTGTGACCAGATTTCTCTAGTTCTTTTTTTAGCCAGGCTTGCCAATGCTTCCCTGCATGTCCTTGAATCCCGTGAATGATAAAAAATGTTTTCATAATATTTATTTGTTGCTGGAGGGACTTGAACCCCCAACCTTATCCTTAGGACGGATCTGCTCTATCCATTGAGCTACAGCAACTTAGTAACTAAGTAATTAAGTAATTAAGATTACAGAACTTATGGTTAAGTTCATATAAAACTTTTTAAAAGGTCCCGTACAACCCGACTTGCTTGTATGCGGGATAAGTTCGGGTAAACTCACCTGATTATACCCCACAGCGCTTATCACGTATAGGGCATTAGAGGTTAAAGGGCAGTGATGAAGTATTTAGTACAAGTTTGAAGAGATTCCTGTTAAGTACATTTTCTTCTGATGTATCTTCGATCATTAGAGTCAGACTAGAACCATCTTTTTGGAATTTGTAGTATCCATTATCTATTGCGGTATTGCTGAGGATATCAATAATATTGCTCCCGTCATTTTCACTTACCTGCATTTTTTTTAATGGGTAGTTGTTAATGATAACGAGATTAGAGTTATTTATGAATTTAGGTTTTAAGGTAACATCAATCATCGACGAAGTTGATTGAACGAGTAGAGACTTATCGATCAATGACTTGTCGACTACTGTAAATACTATTTGATTGTTTTTATTAAATAGTATGCTCGTTCCATCAAAACTAATATCTAAGATTTCTCCAGAATCACTAACTTTAATAAATTTCTCCTTTCCAACTTCATAATAATAGAATCCTGTATCATTTTTGATGATTATAGATGATCCATCTTTCGCTAATCTTAGGTCACTTAAATTACCCAGTAAAAGATTCTCAGGAGCTTCAAATATTTCTGCAACTTTATTTTGATATCGGTTGATCTTATTATTAGCTGTGTATAAATAGAGTACTTCTCCGTTAGTGTCGTATATAGGTTTGGTGTTAGGCATATAATCTACAATTGTCTTTTCTTTATTCACGGTATTGTATTCAATGATTATTTCGTCATTAGAAACGATTATTGAATTGTCGTTATTAAACCAATTAACTCTGGTAGGGTAGAATCCGATTTGTTCGTTTATATTGATGAGTTTGTCTTGGGAATTAGATTTCGAAGGATCGAATAATGTTACAGTTTTGTTGGTGGGATTGATGATTAACATTTTGTTGTTACTGTAGTCTATCTTAACCTCAAGTTCAGGATCCTCAAAGTATGAAAGTACTGACTCATCGAAACTAAGTATTTTTTCAGGGTCAGAGTTTCTTCTGAAGAAAAGTTCTTGTTCCTCAAGCCTTTGCCTCCATAATCCTTGTTCATCTGGCTGAACTAAGGAATCATTCACTAAATAGTATGCATAAGAACCATCATCAGAGAAAAACAGTTTTGAAATATTTGTTTGAGTTAATTGAGTAAGTTCGGGTTCAAGAGGAAATAATTTGACTTGGATATTCGTCACATAAGTGGGGGAGATTTCAATTACTTTTTCCCAACTATGGAATTTGGTGGATTCAATCCTAATCGTATGAAGGCCGGGGGTAATGTTATTGATTAATCTTTCGTCCGACTTAGTAAGCTTTCCATCTATATAAACTAAATTCTCTTTATCGTCAGGCTGTATTTCAAGTCTTATGCTTCCGCTTTCTACAATGCCTCTAAGAGTGATTTTCCCCCCTTGAGTGTAGATTATTGCTATAATTGCTGTACTAATGAACAAAGTAATTACTATAATTACCAGTAATGTATTAAAGAACCTTTTTGTTCTAATCCGTTTTTCTGATTTACTCACGTAAATTGATTAATAAGTCGTACACAAGTATAGCAAACTGTTAATTTGATTAAAATATAATAAAATGGCGGGAAAAAAAATTGCAATCGATTTGGGTACCGCAAACTTTCTAGTAGCGGTCGAAGGAAAAGGGATAATCCTGAACGAGCCAACTGTGGTTGCTATCGACATGGACACAAAAAGGGTTTTAGCTGTTGGGAAGAGTGCAAAGCAGATGTTGGGAAAAGTTCCAGGGAACATAATTGCGCGTAGACCACTTAAGCAAGGTGTGATTGCAAGTTACAAACTTACTGAGGCTCTAATTTCAGCCATGCTTGCTAAGGCGTTGGGTAGAACGAGGTTCTTTAAACCCGAGGTAATGATTAGCGTCCCAGCAGGTATAACCTCTGTAGAACAAAGAGCTGTAATAGAAGCAGCCGTCACAGCCGGAGCTGGAAAAGTATACCTAGTGCCGGAGCCTATCGCAGCAGCAATCGGAGCACAATTACCTGTGAGCTCAAGTGCTGGGAACATGATTGTAAACATGGGGGGTGGAACATCCGAGATTGCTATAATATCGATGAATGGAATTGTCACGTATGAATCTAAAAGAGTAGCAGGGGATGCCATTAATGATGCGATTATAAATTTTGTTAGGAAAAAATACTCATTAGCCATAGGTGAGCAAATGGCAGAACAAATCAAAATTGACATAGGTAGTGCAAAGATGATGGACAAACCACTTGAAAAACATGTTCGTGGAAGAGATGTGACCACCGGACTTCCACATTCAATCCATCTTACTTCGAATGATTTTGTAGAGCCTATCAATCAAGTGCTAAATCAAATACTCGCATCAATAAAAAATGTACTTGAGCGAACGCCTCCAGAACTATCCTCGGATATTATTGATAGGGGGATTGTATTGAGTGGAGGGACCTCATTACTTCGTAATATTGATGATTTATTTACAAATGCTATTGGAGTTCCATTCCATACTGTTGAAAATCCTCAAGAATGTGTGATAAATGGAATCCTTGAGTCACTTGATCATATTGAGGTTTTGAAGGCAGGATTAAGAAGTATTACCTGATTTTTGATGGGTCGATCAAGAATTTCGTTAAAGATTTCCTACCTATTATCGCATTATATGTAAGTCCGCCTCTGTCGAATATTGATACTTTTGTTTCGTAGGTTGTATCCTGAATTTTTATTTTCAAAATAATGTTAACTCGAATACTCATTCCGTGACTGGATTTGACTAGATTTATTTCGTAAACATCATCGTATTTTTTAGTAAGTTCTTCGTTTAGCTTACGTACTATCTTTAAACCATCTTCATAATCTATATTTTCTGGAATCATCCCACTGTCAATTATTTCTAGTACTTCAGTGTAACCTAACTTTCTAGCTATTTCTTTATCAATTGAAGTAGAATCGGCACCTGTATCAACTTTCGCAATTGTAGCGGTCGATTTATCATCTTTCCCATAAAATGTTACTGTCTCATAAATACCTATGAGATCCTTTCCGGCAATACTTTCGATTCCTTCTTCAATTTCTCCTCCAAACATATCTTTTCCAAGTCTTACACCTTTTTCAACATCTTTGACTTTCAAGCCGGTTGCCTTTTTGAGTCTCCAGCGCAGACCGTCGTCGTTAGCCAATTGAATTGATAGTCCTGGACGTGCATTCAGTTCAACAATTAGTGGGCCCAGATCTCTATCTAAAAGGAAATCGACAGCCGCAAATTTCAAATTCGTAGCTTTTTGAGCTTCAACTGCATATTGTAAAATTTTACCCCAATAGGGGATACGTAATCCACTTAATCGAAGCTTTGTTCCGGGAACGTATTCTATATAACCACTCTTTCCATGAATTGCACTTGTTGTGCGCCCCTTTGCTAAGTCGATTCCCACTCCAATTGCCCCCATTGCTAAATTTGCTTTTCCTGCTGATTCTTTTGTTGCTAGACGAATATAAGACATTATTGGGATGTTATTGAAGACAATTACTCTAATATCCGGAGTTCCTTTATACGAATAGTATTTAAATTCATGGTGAATTTTTACTCTTTCTTCAATCAGAATGCTGTCCGGATCTTGGTGAATCGAAAAACGACCATTTAAAATATCTATACAATGATGATAAAGTTCATCAGGTGACACTTTTGATTTGTCCCCTCTGATCCAGTTGTTTTGCTTATCTCTATTATAGAATATCTCAATTCCGCCACCTTCTAGACCTGTTACGGGTTTTAATACGAAACTGTTCGGAAGAGTGCTGAAGTCAAACTCTCTGAGTTCTTTTTGGTCATGAATTATCGTTATCAGTTTAGGGGTAGGAATCTCGGCATTGTTCAAAACTGTTTTGGTCAAAACTTTATTATCAGCAATCTTTTTAGATTTGTTGGAATTGTATTCAGTAATATAGGAGAGATTCCTCTCGTTTATTCCGAGGACCTTTTTTCTATTTTTCCAGTAATCGAGATAACTCATGGTTCAGAATCTTTTTGTAAAAGCTCTCTAAATCTATAAAGTTCACTTAATCTCAATCCGGTAAATTTACCTATGAAGTAGTTCACTGGGAAACTAAGTAGAATTATCCAAGGGTAATTTAGGAATGCTGTTTGTACAGTTTGGGAACTGATGACTAAGAAACAAAACATTCCTAATAAAATAGTTTGTAGCGATAGCATAAGTGCGGTGGTAGTTTGTTTCGACGCGAGTAGGTTTGTAAATCTTTCGGAAATAGAAGCGAGTAAAATTAGGGAAAATATGTCAACTCGTAGAATACCACCTCTGCCCATTAGGTCTAAAACAAAGAGAACTACTAGCAAAGAAATTGTCACATTAGTAGTGACAATAGCTAATTTTGAATAATAATGTAACGTGAGAGGTTGTACAAGTTTATAGCTAATGTAAGAACTAATGAATACTATCATGATGATGAACAATCCATACTTCAAACCTTGCCATACTGAAACCTCACCACCATCAATCCTGCTAAGTTGGTAAAACATGAACGTCATTATAATTGGAACATAAATTCCAAATGACTTAACTCCCATTATGTACTTCGCAAAACTTATAATGGTGATGACAAGGGGTAGGGTAACCAAAAAAATGAGTGTATTTGGATCTAGGCTGAGATTATTCTCAAATTGTGATAATGCGATACCGGACATAGTTTCAATACTAAATTATGTGTAGATTATACCCTAAATCTAATAAAAACAACACGAAACAAAAACCCCGTAAATGATTACGGGGTTTAGTCATTCGCGTGTGAGCATTTATTTTAATGTTACTTTTGCTCCTGCTTCTTCTAACTCTTTTTTCAATTTCTCTGCGTCTTCCTTACTCAAAGCTTCTTTCACCATTTTTGGTGCAGCTTCAACTAGGTCTTTTGCCTCTTTAAGACCGATACCTGTTGCTGATTTTACAACTTTGATAACAGCGATTTTGTTAGCACCGATTTCTGTAAGTTCAACTGAGAACTCACTTTGTTCTTCTTCGGGTGCTCCTGCTTCTGCTGTAGGGGCTGCGACTGCAAAGGATGCAGGTGCTGCTGCACTAACACCAAATTTATCTTCTAGCGCTTTGACAAGTTCTGATACTTCTAAAACTGTCATTTTCTCTAGCATTTCTGCAATTTTCTTTGCATCACCTTTTAATTCGGTTGTTGTTTTTTCGTCTGCCATTGATTTAAATTAATAAAATAAAATTATGCTTGTTTATTGTCAGCTATTGCCTTCATAACATAAACAAGGTTTCTAGTATTTGCATTTATAACATTAACAAAGCCAGTAAGTGGGGCATTGAACAAGTTTAAGACTTGTGCAATAAGTACATCTTTGCTTGGGAGTTCGGCTAATTTGATTACGTCATCTCCGGAAATTAGACTTTTTTGATAAATTCCTGCTTGTATTTCAACCCTTCCTGTATCTTTAGCGAAGTTATTTATGACTTTCGCTGCCTCTGAAACGTTCTCATCAGTGAAAACAACTGAGTGTTCGTTTGCATCTAGGTTTTGAACTGTCGGTAAACCTTCTTGTTCAAGAGCAATTGAAAAGATTGAATTCTTAACAACATTGTAAGTTGACCCTACACTAATTAAGTCTTTCTTAATCTTCACAGATTCGTTTGCAGTAATACCTGCAGGCTTAATAATAAAGACTGACTTAGAATTACTAATTTTTTCTCTATAAATTTTTACCAATTCTTCTTTAAATTTTCTGGTTTTAGCCATTGTATTTAAATAATAAAAAATGCCTGAACGGCATTTAGATAAATAATAATATTGTATCTGTTTTCCGTCTCGATAGGTCTTAAACTTACAAAGCCTCAGCGATGTAAAATGCCTATTGTCTTTGACTTAATACGCTAGATATTAAAGCAAATATTCAATTTTGTCAATTCGATTGTGCAGTTTCAGTAACTAATAGGGCAGGACCCATGGTAGGTTTTATGCGAATATTTTTAATAATCGAATTTCCGTATTTTTTTGTAATGTCTCTGACTGAATTTATAAACGCTTCATAATTTGCAATTAGTTCCTCAGCCTTCATGTCGGTTTTTCCTATAACGATGTTAAACTTGCTCTCCTGGAGAAGTTTGTAAGATCTCTGACCTGATTTGAATTTCTCGATTGTTTTCTCCATATCAGTTGTTACTGTTCCATTTTTTGGGTTTGGCATTAATCCTTTTCTTCCTAGGGTTTTACCAAGTCTAGCAATTTTAGGCATCATTGATGGAACTGCAAGTACAACGTCAAAGTCAATTTCTCCACTTTCAACTTTACTAATTAACTCCTCACCCCCACTTATATCCGCAGATTTTGCGGTTTTTATACTTGTTGGATCAACGAACGCAAGCACTTTTACCTCTTTACCAAAGTTGTTCGGGAACGATAATGAACCTCTGAAACTATCAGATTTCTGTTTTTGGTTTAAGTTTAATTGGACTTCCACCTCAACACTGCCAGGGAACTTTGTCAAAGAGTTGTCTTTGATCATTTGAAGTATTTCTTCAGCAGAGTAGGCTTTGGAGTTATCAATTTTTGTTTTTACTGCTTGGTATTTTTTGGATCTTCTCATAATTAGTAAATGAATATCGTAATTTAATCAACCACTTCAATTCCCATGCTATGAGCTGTTCCTTCTACGATTCTCATTGCGGAGTCAAGTTTGGTTGTATTTAGGTCTTGTAGTTTAATTTCTGCAATCTTCTTTACTTCAGTTCTTTTAATTTTACCAATCTTCTTGATATTTGCGGTTTCTGAACCTTTCTTAATTCCTGTCGACTTTAATATCAAAGATGCTACGGGAGGTGTTCTCAATTCAATTTTAAACGATCTATCCTCAAAGATTGTGAGTACACAAGGAATAACTTCTCCCATTTTATCTTTAGTTTTGTTGTTGTATTGGTTTACAAAATCGGCGATATTTACACCATGGGGGCCTAATGCAGTACCGATTGGTGGAGCGGGAGTAGCCTTTCCTGCTTCTATTTGTAATTTCACTATCGCTTTAATTTTCTTTGATGGAGCTGCCATTGTTTTAAACTTTCAAATTTATAATTTAGATACTTTTATGAAATCAAGAGAAACTGGAGTCTCTCTACCAAACACTGATAAGAGAACCGTAACTTGACCTTTATCTTCGTTTATTTCACTAATAGAACCAATGAAATCAGCAAATGGACCATCTACAACTTTTACTGCGTCACCAACTGAAAATGCAAATTGATATGCTGGTTGCTTTACATCCATGTAAGCGATAATACTTTGAGCCTCTTTTTCACTTAATGGAGTTGGTTTTTTCTCGGTTCCAATAAAGCTTGTTACGCCTTCAGTATTTCTTACAATTTGCCATGTTTCTTCATTCATATCCATACACACTAGTACGTAACCCGGAAAAATTCTCTCCTCAACGGTCTTTTTCTTTCCTGCCGAAACGACAATTTTCTCCTGAGTGGGAACAACCACATCACTTACTGAATCTTCCAGGTCATTTGCTTTTACTCTCTGTTTGATTTGATTTGCAACCTTCTTTTCATGTCCTGAATAAGTACTAATGATAAACCATTTATGATCCTTATTTGCTTTGGACTTAGGTTGTTCAGGTTTTAAATCTTGTTCTGAATCTTTTTTCATATTAAATGTTCAATGTTAAATAATTTCTAGCGTAGTTAAATAATCCATCAAGTAGCAACAATGCTACAGAAAATAAAATCGAAATGACAATTACAATATGCGTATTCCTAAGAGTCATTGATCGAGTAGGGAACTCAACCAATTTTAACTCTAAAAATATACCCTTCACGAATGAAAAAATACGTTTTGGTAGTTGTATCATCGATTTCATAATGTTGATTATATCAATTATATCTATTTTTTACTATTTAGTTTTTTTTAATTGAGCTTAGTTATTTCGAACAGGACCACTAGGACTTGAACCTAGGCGAAGGGTTTTGGAGACCCTCATGCTACCACTACATCATGGTCCTACGTCAAAGCAAAGCTCCAGCATCCGTCAAGACCGCTAGCGGTTTGACTACTGCTTGCGCTTGCTTCTCCTCATAAAGTCGAAACAACCTGAGGGAGTTTCGACTTTATTAAGTCAAGGATTTCCCAAAGACCTTCACTTCAGATTCCACCTGTTGCTCCTTTGAGATTTTAAATCCTTATGGTCGTTAAAATCTTAACAGAAAATTATTAAAGAACTTTCCTTACTACTTTATCCCAAATTCAATACTCGGAATATTATTTTACTTTTGTTTCAATAAACTTCTCGTGTTTGCGAGTTTTCTTATCAAACTTGGTAGTCTCAATCTTTTCGTTCGTGTTTATTCTGTTTTTTTTAGTTATATAAAATGTACCAGTCTTGGGATTGGCCATTTTTATAATTATTCTATTTCCTTTTTTTCCCATTTTTATTATTTAATATTTTTATTAATTATTTATCCAGCTGGAGCTGGGGAAGAGATTCGAACTCTCGACCTACTGTTTATCACTCCTCAGCTGGAGAGGGGACTCGAACCCATGACCGACGGTTTACAAAACCGTTGCTCTACCAACTGAGCTACTCCAGCTGAGGAGTGACTTTTAAAATTTCACTGTGTCCAATATACTGGGGAATTTATTATCCCGATAAGGTGATTGAACAATTATTATTTATTATAAAGATCATTTGTCTGCCAAAGGCAGGCACTCAATTCATCTGCAACACATAACATTCGTTGGATGAATTGGTGCAGAGGGAGGGATTCGAACCCCCGTAGACTCTCGCCGCCAGATTTACAGTCTGGTACGTTTGACCGCTCCGTCACCTCTGCTGCGTCGTCGCAACAAGGCTCCAGCTTTCGTGAAGATGCAGAAGCACTTCACTGTAGCTTCCGCCTGTTGCTCCTCTAAGATTTCAACTCCTTATAGTCGTTAAAATCTTGAAGGAAGAACTTTAGGTTGAGTATCGTCCAACCCTGACAAAGTCAGAATTGGACTCCAGCCTCCACTTGCTCGTCGCTCAAACTTCCAACTCCCTTCAGTCGTTGCGACTTTTTAAAAATCAGCAAAAAACACTAAATCCTTGCAAATCAAAGAACAATTGAGTATATCTCAAACCTTATTTTTTTTCCAATTTTAAATAAGCCTGTGGCGGTTTTTGTTATTAAAAAGGGAGATTATTTAAGGGTAGGAAGATTTTATCAGTAAAATCTAGAAAAAAGAAGAGAAAACATACTTTTATGGAAAATTAGCACTACGAGATGTAAAATATGCACAGATAATAAAATATTTATTTTTTTGGGCTCATCGCTTAACTGGCAAAGCATCGCATTCGCATTGCGGAGATTGCGGGTTCGACTCCCGCTGAGTCCACCAATTTGTCGAGCGAGCGATGTGAGCTGATGACAAATTGAGTGTCCCGTAAAATTCCATAGGAATTTACATGGGAACTAGTGAAATACTAATCAGTTAGCCCAATACGAGATAACACGATAAATGAAATATAAAGTTACAAGAGATAAATATTTGGCGAGGAGGGGATCACATTTCAAGATTTATCAGATTAAATGCAGTAATTGTAAGTCAGTAATTACAAAATATCAGAAAGATGGTCCAGGGGTAATAAAACGACTTTATCTAGACAGAATGATAGACTTTCACACCAAACCTAGAAAAAGTAAATTAATTTGTGAAGTATGTAATAGTTTGATTGGTACTTATTATATTTACAAGCCTGAGAAAAGACCTGCTTATCGACTTCCTATAGGCACGATTTCCAAATCTCTAATTGAATAATCTTATGAACTACCTGTATATTTTATTATGTAAAGACAATTCACTTTACACTGGTGTTGCAAAGAATCTGGACGAACGTATGGAAATGCACAAAAGTGGGAAGGGTTCCAAATATGTAAATAGTAGAAAACCATTTGATTTAATTTATACAGAAAGTTTCGAGAGCTGGTCCGAGGCTCTGAAGCGAGAGATTGAGATTAAGAAATGGAGTAGGGTGGAGAAAATAAAAAAACTTGGCTTGGAAGTTGCTTAGTCCCGTTTTTACTATGAAGAAGCAAGAGAAATCAATGAAAAGAATTTGAAAAATAAAAGGAAGGGAAGATTCCATACAATCCTTATCTTAGTTAGCGAATAGATCCTCGATAATTTCGTCATGCTCAATTTCGAGTATTATTGGTTTTCTAAGCTTATTCTTCGCTAAGAAAATCTAATAAGCTGGAACAGAGATTCCTCAACCAGCTGTTGGCGAAGTATGAGCCTTACAGATGGTTAGTCCCTCTTCTGTTTAAAAAGAGGGAGAACTCAAAAATATGTATTAATATAAAAGAACGAATTACTAAGGAAAGCTGGAACAGAGATTCGAACTCTGGACCCCACCCTTACCATGGGTGTGCTCTGCCAACTGAGCTATTCCAGCGGAATAAAATTATATCAGAAAATGAAATAAATACTTATAAAAAGCCCCACCGCTATTCCCTGATAGAAGAATTGGAAACTCCTAAACCACAAGTGGTTGTCCTCAGTCCCACCTACACGTAGGCAGGAAGATTTCGGATTCCCTATTGAAAGTGTCGAGTTCAATTTGATCTATCAAAAGAGCGTTGGTAGGGCAGTAAAGTATATCAAAATTGTATCTCAAGTAACAATAAATCTTCTGATATTGCGCAAACATCTAGAACTCTAGGTGGAATATTGCCTAATACAAGTGGTAGAATATTGAAGTTAACTTACCATAAAACTCCGTGATAATTTTTAATAAAATCCTACCAGCGATTACGCATGATGTAGGGATTGATCTGGGTACTACAAACACGATTGTTTCCATAAAAGGTCATGGAATCGTTGTGAGCGAGCCTTCGGTTGTAGCAATAAATAAAAATACAAAGAAAATTCTAGCTGTGGGTGAGGAGGCTAGAAGAATGATTGGAAGAACTCCCGCGGCAATTTTTGCTGTGAGGCCATTGAAAGACGGTGTTATCTCTGACTTCGATTCTACTGAAGCGATGATTAGATATTTCATACACCGAGTATATGACGAATATCCGAAATTATTAAAGATAAAGCGACCTAGGGTAGTGATTGGGATTCCTTCCTCAATAACTGAGGTAGAGGGGAGGGCTGTCATCGATGCTGCTACATCAGCAGGAGCCAGAAAAGTATACATAGTAGAGGAACCGATGGCGGCTGCAATTGGAGCTGGTTTGGCTATTGATGATGCTTCAGGAAGTATGGTCGTGGATATCGGAGGTGGGACTACAGATATTGCCGTCATTTCACTTGGTGGAATTGTTGTCGATACGACTGTACGAATTGCAGGGAACGAAATTGATGATGAAATATTAAATTATGTAAGAAATAAATACAACCTACAAATTGGCCTGAAGTTTGCTGAAGATGTGAAAATTGCTATTGGTTCTGTTAAACCACTTAAAAAAGAAAGAGAAATGGAAGTTAAAGGCAGAGATATGATTACTGGGCTACCCAAAATAATTACTCTCACAAGTGTTGAAGTACGAGAAGCCATGATTAAAGTAATTGATAAAATTGCTGAGTCAATTAAAGATGCACTTGAACAAACTCCGCCGGAGATTCTTTCCGATTTACTCGAAAAGGGAATAACATTAGCTGGTGGAGGCGCCTTGATAGATGGACTAGATAGGTATTTAGAAGAAAAATTGCAGACTCCGGTGATTGTTGCTGACGATCCGCTTACTTGTGTAGTTCGAGGAACGGCAACCTTACTTGAGGAAATTGATCTCCTTGAGCGCCTTCAATTGAAAGATCATGATATTACATAATTTTTGCTTAAATTGCCCAGCATAAATTCTAAAAAACAATTTTTATCATTGCCTTTGTTGATAGGTCTTCTGATATTGTGCATACTCCTTTTGCTTTTTGATACTATAGGTTTTTTTGATACTTTCAAAAGTTCAAGTCATTCAATAAGTATAAAGATAACTCAAGAATCATCCACCACCATTGACAGCTTATTTAAGGCTTCACAAATTTTTAGAGATAAAAAAGAAGCCTTAATGGAGATTGAGAAACTAAAAGAAGAGATAATTTCTCTTAGCTCCGAAAATACCCTGTTAGTCCTATCTATAAAAGAGTCTGAAATAGTTGAGGAACAGAATGCATTTACAAATCCTGTTGAATCTATTCCCGCTTCAGTTACAGAATATATTCCGGACAGATTTGGGTATGTAGTTCTAAATCGAGGTACCCGGGACAATGTGAAAACTTTTGACGCAGTTGTAATAAAGAATTTTTTGCTTGGTGAAGTAGTAGAGGTAAATAAGACAACCTGTATTGTTAGGTTAATTAATTCTCCTGATACGATTATTTCTGCGCAATCTGTAGATAATAATGCTAAAGGAGTAGTGAAAGGGGATTTTAGTGTAGGTCTAATTATGAATGATATACCTAGGGGGAGTACAATTGATATTGGGGAGAGTATCATTACCAGTTCAGAAAACGAGATTTTGCAAAAAGGGCTAATTATTGGAGAAGTAGTCTCCGTAAATGATAAAGATAGCTTGACCACAAAGAGTGCAGAACTAAAAATTATCCCCGATCTTAAAAATCTGAGTGAAGTATTTATACTTAGTATTGAAAGGAACAATGAGTAGGATTATCGATCCGTTTATATTTATAATTATATTATTTCTGGATGTCTCGTTACTTATGAGTGATTATTGGTGGGTGGCTAATATCCAATTGTTTTTGATTGCCGGTTTAATAAAAAATGCAAGAGGCCATCAGGCCAGTGGATTGATATTTATAGTTTTAGGAACAGTAATTGTAGATTTTATAATGTTTAGAAATATTGGACTGATTGCGATTTTTTATATAATTAGTATTTTGGCAACAATTTTCGTATCAAATTTCTTGAAAGTTATCGGAACACCTGGTAGTTCTATGTATCTATTAGTAAATTTCATCGTATTTCATATTATAAATAATACCTTTCTGTTCTTCACAAATGTACTTAGTCTCTCCCAGATTAGTTTTGTCACAATATCAAGTATGTTGATTTTGGTTGGGTTATTACTTTTAACTACTGTAAAGAATAAGTCTCGAAATGCGTTCAAAATTTAACAAAAGTCTCAAAATTGCAAAGAAGTTTGGTACGTACACTGGAGGTGATTACAGTTTCTATCTTGTGTACCTCTGTATATTTTTGATTTTTGTTTTTCTGATTTCTGGTCTTTTTCAAATGCAGTTTCTACATGGGCGACAAAATCTACTTGCCGCTACAAGAACTAGTCAGAATGTTTCACTAGTGTTGCCACAGAGGGGAGTAATTTATGATGCAAACGGAAATATCTTGGCATACAATGCTCCGACATATTCTGTCTATGCTGATACGACGCTTATTAAAGTAGAAAATGAACGTGATAAGTTTGGAAAGCTAGCAAAATTAATGGATTATGATGTTGAAGTTTTACTCGATTTATATCGGACAGAGTTGTATGCAACCGCAAAGGAGGAGAGGCATATACGTGTGTTGTCGGGAATTAATTCGGACACATACTTCAACCTGATTGACAATATTGATGAGTTGGATAGCTTTACAATTCAAAATGATACACAACGAAGATACTCTGATCCTGAGTATTATTCACACATACTCGGTTATATAGGGAAACCGTCAGAGGATGAATTATCAGATGAAGTATTTACTGTTTCCAAGGTCGGAAAATTAGGTGTTGAGAAAGTTTATGACGAATTTCTGAGAGGTCGTGTAGGAAAAAAAATTGAACAAAAACAATATTTAGAAGATATCGAATCTACATTTATTTCGGAAAATAAGTTAGATGGTGATAATCTTCATCTTACAATAGATTCGAGATGGCAGAAAAAACTTACCGACATTATGGAGGAGAGTTTAGTGCAAGTTGAAGGCTTTGCATCTGCAGGGATTATTATGGATAGCAATAGTGGGGAAATTAAGGCAATGGTTGGTATTCCTGGTTATGATAATAATCTCTTTAGTGATGGAATAAAAAACGAACAATATCAAAAATTTCTAAAGGATGACAAGACACCCCTATTAAATAGGCCGATTGCTCTTCAGTTGCCATCCGGTTCAATTTTCAAGGTAATCGGAGCATCTGCCGCACTTGAAACAGGTGTTATCAATAAAAATACGATAATCAGATCAGAGGGTTGCCTCGAACTTTCTGCTGGGATAGTATTTTGCGAAGCTGACAAGAAAGTGCTAGGAAATCTGAACGTTGTCCAAGCATTGAGTCAATCGAGCAACCTTTTTTTCTGTAAAGTTGCAATGAATTTAAACAGAGATGCTGATGGAATATATACAACACTTAAGTATGCCGAAGATTATGGTTTAGGAAGTAAAACAGGAATAGATTTATATGGAGAGCAGATTGGCTCTTTACCATCACCTGAATTAAAGAAAAAACTTTTTAATGAAAATTGGTATTTGGGTGATGACTGTAACAGCATGATTGGTCAAGGATTGCTAACAGTAACACCAATTCAGATGGTGGTGGTAGCTTCCGCAATAAATAATGGTGGCGAAGTTCTCAAACCTCATGTACTAGATAGAGTTGTGAATCAGGAAAATGAAATAATTAAAGAATCTGAAAAAGAAGTAATTAGAAAGGTTAGCGTTTCAGAAGAAAACTTAGATATCATCAAAGAGGGTATGAGATCAGCTGCGAAAGAAGGAAGTGGGAGTATTCTTAAAGACTTAGATGCGGATATTATTATAAAAACAGGATCTGCTGATGCTTCAGAAGCTATTAATGGCACAGTATATTCTGGAGCACATTCTTGGATTATGGGTTGCTTCAATCATCAAGCAACTGATAACTGTTTCGTCGTAATCCAACAATGGGCTGGGAGAGGTTATCAAACAGTACCAGTCATAAAGAAATTCATAAATTGTGTTCAAAAAGATTTTACCCCTAATTGCGAACAAATATAGTAAGTTCAGATATTTTCCATCCTCACGAGTGATAATTATATTTTAGAAGTAATGATCATTTTGGATGGAGATTTCAGAAAAATATGCTAGGTTAAGGTTCTCTCAACTTAGTGGTTACAAATTCTCAAATTTTTTGGAAATAATTGATAATTTCGATTCGATTGAGAACTTTCTAAACGGAAATTCAAGTGTTATTCCTAATAGAAAATGCCAAGTAGAGAGCTTGAAAGTAATTGATGCTCTAAATCCTAATCAATTTATTGTATATGGGGAGGAATTATATCCCAAATTACTTGCAGACACTCCATACCCTCCGATAGCTCTATTTTATAGAGGTGATATTACTTTATGTAACGAGAAAAACTTGATAAGTATCGTTGGGACAAGGAAAAACAGTAGATACGGCGAGCGTTTTACAAAAAGTGTTGTCGAAGATTTAGGAAGAAATAATTTTGTTCTCGTAAGTGGAATGGCACTGGGGATAGATACACTTGTACATAAGTATTCTTTGATGTCTAACTACAAGACTATAGCAGTTATACCGTCTTCGCTTGAGAGACCTATGCCGTCGTCAAATATAAAGCTTTTTGATCAAATCGCTGAGAAGGGTTTGGTAATTACTGAATGTTTAAACAATTTCGTTTGGAATAAAAGCGTTTATGCAAAAAGAAATAGAATTATTGCAGGATTATCTCCTCGGACATTGGTTATCGAGGCTCCTCTCAAGAGTGGATCATTAATCACCGCAAATCTTGCATTTGAGTATAATAGAGAAGTTTTCGCAGTGCCCGGCAATATTGATTCTGTTTACTCGATGGGTACAAATAAATTAATAAAAGATTTGAAGGCTCAACTATTTACTGGAATTGATGATATAATCCCCGGACAGTTCGGCTTGCTTGAGGAGTGTGTAGTAAATGATATCTTAAATTTACTAAAAGTTGAGCAGTTGGATATAGAAGAAATCAGTGAGGCTCTAAATAAAAATATAAGTGAGACAAAGAAAGAAGTGCTTGATTTGGAAATTAAAGGTCAAATTTGCTTAAATGTTGACGGTAAGTATAATATAAAATCGCTTTAATAAATATTTATGAATTTAGTAATAGTAGAATCGCCTGCAAAGGCAAAAACAATTGAAAAATATTTGGGTCATGAGTATAAAGTGCTGGCTTCGAAAGGTCATATAGTGGATCTTCCTAAATCAAATATAGGTATTGATATAGAAAACAATTTTGAACCAGATTATGTTGTTACTAATCAAAAATCATTGACTGCGTTGAAGAACGCAGCAAAAGGTTCGGACACTATTCTAATTGCTGTTGATAGTGATAGGGAAGGGGAAGCAATTGGATGGCATGTAGCCCAGAAATTAGGTTTGATTGATAAATCGGGTAAACATAAAAGAAACGCTAAACCACTACATAGAATAACTTTTACTGAGATCACAAAAGATGCATTACTTGATGCGTTAAAGAATAAACACGATATTAATATAGCTTTAGTGAACGCTCAACAGGCAAGAAGAGTATTAGACAGACTCGTTGGATACAAACTTTCCCCTTTATTATGGCAAAAAATCAGATATGGACTTTCAGCGGGTCGAGTACAGTCCGTTGCGCTTAGATTGATTGTGGATAGAGAAGAGGAGAGAAATAAATTCATTCCAGAAGAGTATTGGAACATTTCGGCATTACTAGGACAGGAGAAGAAATCAGAAAAAAAGAATATAAACATTTTTACAAAAGATACTGAAATACCGTTTAATCCAATTGAGTCCGCGAATTTATTGTTTAAGTTAGTAAAAATTAAAGGAGTTAATGCTGAATTAAAAGAACAGAAATCAAGTAAAAAAGTAATGGAGGAAATAATTGATTCGGAATGGGTGATAAAAGATATTACTAGACAAGAGTCTTATAGGAATCCTAAACCTCCTTTTATTACAAGCACTTTACAGCAAACATCGGCAAACAAATTAGGTTTCAGTGCTAAACAAACTATGAAGTTAGCTCAGGATTTATATGAGGCTGGTTTGATAACATACATGAGGACCGATTCTCTGAACATAGCTGATCAGGCTATAAGTCAAATTCGGACATTTGTTACTGGTAAGTTTGGTCAAAAGGCAATGTCCGAAAAACCACGATTATTCAGAACAAGATCAAAACTAAGTCAAGAAGCACATGAGGCAATCAGACCTACTGACGTAAATGTATTAACTGAAACTATTGAATTTGATGAGAAACATCAACGGTTATATAGATTGATCTGGCAAAGAACTTTGGCTACTCAAATGAAGGAAGCAAGAGTTGAATCTGTCAAAGTTTCAATTTTAGTAAAAGACTATTTATTCCAACTAAATGGACAAAGATTGTTAGAGAAAGGGTACCTTGAAGTTTATCCTGAACAATTCACAGAATCTTTGATTCCTGAATTATCAGTTGGAGAGCAATTATTCTTAGATAGTTTGAATGCAGAACAGAAGTTTACAGAACCGATAGCAAGATTTACAGAGGCAAGCCTTATAAAGGCATTGGAGAGTTATGGAATCGGTAGACCGTCTACGTATGCACCCATTATTTCAACAATAACGTCTAGAAATTATATTGAAAAAGATGGAAGATCATTAATTCCTACAGATACAGGTATGGTTGTAATAAAATTATTAAAAAAACATTTCGGACAAATTGTAGATACAAATTTTACAGCTCAAATTGAAAATGACCTAGATTCGATAGCACAGGGTGAAAAAGATTGGAAAATAGTATTGAAAGATTTTTACACACCTTTTGAAAAAAATTTAGAAGCAAAGATATTGGAAATAAAAAAGGAAGATTACACAGTAATTTCTAAGAGTGATGAGAAATGTCCAGATTGTGGAGGCGAAATGGTAGTAAAACTTGGTAAATTTGGTAAATTTCATAGTTGCGTAGATTTCCCAAAATGTAAGGGTATGAAATCATTTGGTGACGATACTTTACTAAGTATGGATCAGAAATCGGAAGAATTCACGAAATTATATTTAAATTCTCCTAAAACTGACGATGGTCGGGATTATTTATTAAAAAGGGGTAGATTTGGATACTTTTGGGCACATCCCGATTATCCAAAGGTGAAGGATGCAAAACCACTCGAATACTCTGTAGAAGTATTTAAAGAATTATATGGATCTGCTCCTAAAACCAAAAATGGTAAAAAAATGGTACTCAGAAAAGGAAAATTTGGAGAATTTTGGGCACATCCCGATTATCCAGAAATTAAAGAGGTTCAGCGAATAAACAATAAAGAACTAAAAGAAAAGAAAAAAGAACTTGGAGTAGAGTAGTCAGAGAGTTTGGTATCACTTGGTTGGTATGTTATAATCTTTGAAAATCACACACCCTAATTAATATGTAATTCTCCTTGTTTTGCATTTGCAAAATCTTATGGGTGGAGGAATAAAGGAGAATGTTTTTTTATTATGACAAGTACAACAAATACTTCTGCTTCTGTCGCGGACAAAAGCAAATCATCCCTAGAGGATTACGATGTTTCTTCTTTTTTAAAGGCCGGTGTTCAATTTGGACACGAAACAAAAAGATGGAACCCAAAGATGAAGAAATTTATCTTTGCAGAAAAGAACAACATTCACATTCTTGATATCTCCAAAACAATTGAGTTGTTGGATGTTGCACTTAAATTTCTTAGTGATACTGCTTCAAAAGGTGATATTTTGTTCGTTGGAACAAAAAGACAAGCTGCAGAAATTATAAAAGAGCAAGCCATATACTCCGGTTCATACTACATAACAAATAGATGGCCAGGTGGATTATTAACTAATTTTGAACAAATCAAACAAAGTCTCAAAAGATATAAAGAACTCGAGAAAGAGTTTCAGCAAGGAGTTGAAGGTAGAACTAAGTTTGAAGTATCGAATATGAAGAAAGAATGGGTCAAGATGAATAGACTTTACGAAGGTATTAAAAATATGACAGGATTCCCTAAGGCAATGGTAGTGGTAGATATCAATTTCGAAAGAAAAGTCCTTACAGAAGCAAAGAGATTAGGCATTCCAGTAGTTGCAATTGTAGATACAAATACTGATCCTGAACTTGTGGATTATCCAATACCAGGAAATGATGATGCGATTAGTTCTCTTAAATTATTAATAGGTTTTCTTGGCGGTGCAGTGAAAAAAGGAAATGGTGGAAAGGGAATTAAGCATGAGTATATTGATTATTCAACTTACGAAGTTAAGATCCTCAAAACCGAAGATAAAAAAGAAGAATTGGTTGAAGTTGGTGAGAAAGTAACAGTACAGATTGCAGAACCTATAAAAGTTACATCTGGTAAAAAATCATCGAACCAAAAAGGTATTTTGGAAAGTATTCAGAAAGAACGTGAAGCAAAGAGACAAGTTGAAGCATCACAAGAGAGAGAAGTATCAGCAAAATAATTATTTATTTTTTATACTGACCATTATGGCATCACAATTAGAACAAATAAAAGAGCTAAGAAGTTTAACTGGAGCAGGAATTAACAGCATAAAAGAAGCTTTGGAACATGGGAAAGGTGATTTTGAAAAATCATTACTTTATCTTAGAGAAAAAGGTCTAGCAAAAGCTGCTAAAAGAGCAGACAGAACTGCTTCAAATGGTTTTATTGCACATTATATTCACGGAGAAGGTAATCTAGGGGTTCTAGTTGAACTAAACTCGGAGACTGACTTTGCATCCAGAAACGAAAAATTCAGAGAAGTGGCATTTAATATTGCTATTCATATTGCGGCAGCAGCACCAGAATATATTAAAATTGAAGATGTGCCTTCTGATATATTAGATAGAGAAAAGGAATTAGCTAAAGCATCAATCCCGGGAAATAAACCAGCAGAAATCCTCAACAAAATTGTGGAAGGTCGTCTGCAGAAATTCTACGAGGAAACTGTCTTAATGGAGCAGGTATATGTTAAAGATGATAAGAAAAAGATTAAAGACTTAATTAACGATACTGTTGCATCTATTGGCGAAAAAATTGAAATTGGAAAATTCTGTAGAATTAAAATCAGTGCTCCGACAAACTCCTGCGGAATAAAATAAAAGTTATAAATAGATTATTTTATTCTCGTCATGTTAAGATAAAACATAAATTTTTATCTGTATTAAGATGAGAATCACAGTCGAACAAGCCGAACAAAAATTCAGTGAAGTTGCAGATCATCTGCAAAAAGAACTTACCTCTATTCGAGCAGGAAGGGCGAATCCCAAACTGGTCGAAGATATTGAGGCATTGGTATACGGTCAAAAAATGCAGATCAAACAGCTTGCAAATATAACTGTTGCAGATCCTACATTATTGATCATTCAGCCATGGGACAAGAATTCATTGGCCGAAATTAAAAAGGCCATTGAACAAGCAGAAATTGGGATAAACCCCATCAATGATGGTGAAATGCTTAAATTGCCAATACCAGCACTTACAGAAGAGAGGCGATTAGAATATGTAAAGATTATGAAGCAAAAAGTAGAAGAAGCAAGGATTACTGTTCGACAGATCAGAAAAGATGTATTGGTAGGCCTTGACACAATGAAGAAAGAGAAAACCGTAACAGAAGATGAATACACTTCAAAAGAAAAACAACTTCAGAAAGAAGTTGATAAATGGAATGAAAAACTGGAGAGAATTGCCGAAGACAAAGAATCAGAATTACTAACTGTTTAAAACATGGATATCTTAATCACTTCAGTCCTTACAATCCTTATTTTCGGCGTGTTGGTCTTCGTCCATGAATTTGGACATTTCATAGTAGCTATCAAATCAGGTGTCCACGTTGACGAGTTTGCCTTTGGCTTTGGCCCGAAAGTATTCTCGAAAAAGTGGAAAGGCGTTACCTACAGAATTAACTCAATTCCTCTAGGAGGTTACGTCAAGATGATGGGTGATATGGATGGATCTAGTTTCAGAAGGTACACTTCGAAGGATACTGTTTCAAAAGATCGAAAGTTTGTAATGGGCTTATTGTCATCTAAAGACCTTGATAAGCCAAATAGTGATTACTCCAAAGTGCTGAATTTTATTAAAACTCAGAAATCAAAACTTGCAGAAGAGGATTATCTAAAGCTAGAGAATTACATGGTTTCGGAATTCATTCCAAATCATCCGAAAAACTTCGATAATAAAGGCTTTCTTCCGCGGTTTGCAATTCTTATTGCAGGAGTGGTTATGAATTTTGCGCTCGGGTCACTCCTTTTTTATATAATGTTTTTTATGACGGATTTTACGACCGATATGACGAAGGTGGGGGATCCAAAGTTTATAGGTGCAGAGGTTTCAAGCCCACCAGTGATTTTCAATGTATACAAAGAAGAATACAAAGATATTCAAGGTTCATTACTAATAAGTATTTCAGGTCAGAAATTATTAAATGAGGATGATTTTGAGAAACTTGTCGCACAAAATTACAATAAAAAAGTAAATGTGGAAATCCAAAATGCTGATGGCATTTCCCAGAGAGAAATGATCTTAACCGGAGATGGTTTATATACAAATTTCGATTCAGAAGTACGTGATAAAGTCTTGTTAATAAACGTCTCTGAAGATTCGCCTGCCGAAAAAGCTGGCTTACAGACAGGTGATATTTTGTTAGAAATCGACGGAATAGAGTTAAAGGATGCTGACCATCTTAGAGATTTATTAGATGAGTACAGGGGCGAAAAAGTTACTATCCAATATGTAAATTTAGAAGGGGAATATAAAACCACTAATTTAGAGTTGCTAAATCCAGAAAAAGGCGAACCTATACTCGGTGCAGTCCCAGTAAATAATGTTGCCTATTATGAGGATGCGATTAGGTTAGATTACTCTGGGAATAAACTGTTCAGTGGAGTATTACATGCAACTAATCTTGTCACTTACAACATTTCCGCTATGTCTGGTTTCGTTAAAGAAGCGATACAGGAGAAAAGTGTTCAACCGGTCTTTTCTAAAGTTAATAGTATTGTTGCCATAGTGGATGTAACTCATTATTTTGTAAAAGTTGATAGTTTTATGAGTATTTTGAATTTAGTTGCAATGCTAAGTGTCATACTTGCTTTTATGAATATCTTGCCTATTCCTTTATTTGACGGTGGTCATATCTTTTTCTTAATAATTGAGAAAATTCGTGGCAGAAAAATTTCTATGGAAATGCAAAACAAAATAGGTCAAGTTGTGTTCGTTTTGTTGATTATATTAACAATAGCAATTGTTTTGAAAGATATTTTACAGTTCGAATGGCCAAAAAGAATAGTAGGTACAGTTTCGGGTATTATAAAATAAATTTATCTGATATAATCATAACTCAACAATTTATTTAAAAGGTAATAACAATGTCAGTAATCGTTCATGATCAAATGTCTGTTGAACAGGCGCTAAAAATGCTTTGGAGAGAAGCCAATAGGGAAAATGTTCCTAATGAAATCCTCAAAAATCGCTATAGAATTAAACCTACTAGTGAAGTACATGAGAAGAACAAAGTCTGGGCTAAAATGAAGCGCAGAAGACGTGCTGCAAAACGTCGCATGGCCAAAAAAGGCAAAATCGCCTAATCTCATTCACGTTTTACAAAGTAATCGTAATTATCTTTAAGGTCTTTCATGCCTCAAGTACTATATAGAAAATACAGATCAAAAGACTTTTCTGAGATTTACGGACAAGACCGTATCAAGAAAGTACTGATACAGGCCCTTAAAGACAATCGCGTAGCACATGCATACTTATTCACCGGACCTAGGGGAACTGGTAAAACTACTACTGCAAGAATTTTAGCCAAAGCTCTTAATTGTACAAATCGTAACGACTCTAATCCTTGTAACAAATGTGATAATTGCGTCTCGATAAATGACTCGAGCTTTATGGATCTTATTGAAATAGATGCAGCGTCAAATCGTGGCATTGATGAAATCCGAGACCTAAAAGAGAAGATCGGCTTTTTACCGGTACAAGGTACCTACAAGGTCTATATTATTGATGAGGTGCACATGCTTACGAGTGAGGCGTTCAATGCCTTATTAAAGACTCTAGAAGAACCTCCATCAAATGTAGTCTTTATACTTGCTACTACCGAGGTGCACAAGCTTCCCCAAACCGTTATTTCTAGAACGCAAAGATTTGATTTTAAATTAGCCACAAATGAACAGCTCTCGGAAAAACTTTCACACATCTTAATAAAAGAAGGTGTGAAATTCGAAAAAGAAGCAATAGATATTATAATATCTTCTTCGGGCGGTAGTTTTAGAGACTCTGAAACAATTCTTGAGAAAGTACTATCATCCACTGGCTATAGGAAGGACCAAAAGGTAAATGTGGAAGATGTCACTACTGTCTTGGGTTATGCAGATATGAAACTAGTTAAGGATTTGATTGAATATACATATACGAGCGATATAGAAAACGCTTTCAAAGTAATTGCAAATTCCCTTGGAGAGGGTGTTGATACTAATCAGTTTATAAAGCAGTTATTGCTAAAGGCGAGAGAGGAGTTAACTATGAGTGTAGCAGGTGGTAAATCGAAATATACAACAAGGTTCATATTTACGTTTATCAAGAATGTATCTGATGCTTTTGACAAGATGAGGTTAACCGTACTCCCATCGTTAACGCTAGAGATGGCAATTCTGAATATAGTTGAAGTATTGGGAAACAATACTGAACTTTCGTCGACTAATTCATTGCCGGGTGTGGTTGAAGCTAAAATCAGGAAAAAACAAAAATCATCTGAAACTGTTGTCACGGAAGTAGGAAAAAAGAAGATTAAAAAAGAAGTTGAAGTGATTGATGAGATTGAGTCAGAAAAATCTTCTGGGTTGGTAGTTAATTCAGACAAAATATTATCTCAATGGAGCAAATTGGTCGCAAAAGCTAAGGATAATAACCCACATCTAGCCGCATTATTGGTGAATGTTGTAGTTAGGGAAATTGAGGGAGGTAGTATTCGGGTAGAAGTGCCTTTTGGATTCCATCAGAAACAGCTTGAAAATTCCCGAGTGAGAAATGTTTTGTCAGGTATGATGATGGAGGTGTTTGGGGCAAGTTTAAATATGGAGGTTGTTGTAAACAAGGATTTGGCCTTAAAAAAAGACGAAAAACCCGAAAAGCAAGACTCTAATGTAGATATGGTAGAAGAGGTATTTAGTGATGAAGGAGGGTTGTGAGTGAGGGGTCTATTTTGATTTGTGATATCATTATTAAATAAATTATTTTTTATTTTGAATACTATGTTCGGAAAAGCAAAAGATTTGTATGCTATGCAAAAAGAAGCTAGAGCAATGCAAAAACAGATGAAACAACTTAGGGTGGATGGTCGGAGCGAAGATGAGTTAGTTGTTATTTCTATGAATGGTGTACAAGAAATTGAAAATATTGTAATTCATGATGAATTAATGGATTTGAATGAAAGGAATCAACTTATAAAATCTTTAAAGCAAGCATGGAAGGATGCTCAAAAGAACTTGCAAAAAGAGATGATGAAAGATTTCGATATGGACAAACTAAAAGGCATGCTTGGAGGTTGAAATGTACCTCCCCAGAGATATTGAAAAGGTAATTAATCATTTTTCCAACTTACCCGGTATTGGTCCAAAATCGGCTTCTAGACTAGCCTTAGCATTCTTGCGTATCGACAAGTTGGTAGTCGAGGATTTTGCACATTCACTAATCAATCTTAAAAATAATGTTGCTTTCTGTAGTAAGTGCTTTAACTTAAGTGACGAGGAATTGTGTGGAATTTGTAATAACAGTGAAAGGGTGGAAACCCAGATTATGGTTGTCGAAGACGTTCTCGATTTGGTCGCCTTCGAGAGAACGGGACAGTATAATGGAAAGTATCATGTGCTTGGAGGTTTACTCTCTCCAATGCAGGGGGTGGGGCCTGAGGATTTAACCATTGATAAGTTAGTAAAGAGGTTGAAAATTCTTCCTGGAGAAATTGAATTAATCCTTGCGACAAGTCCAAGTCTAGAAGGTGAGGCAACGGCAATGTATGTAACTGAGCAATTGCGTGACATACCTGAAATAAAAATAACAAGAATAGCAAGAGGGGTTCCAACAGGAGCGGATCTAGACTATACAGATAAGCTTACATTGCTACGGGCTCTAGAGAACCGCACTAAGATGCCCCAATAATCCCATTTGATTGTATTGAGATATCTTTCGGTGACAAAGTCGGCTCAACCTGGTGATATGTTAAATAGTGTTTACAGAACAATTGTGATTGTTTCACGAAATAAATGTAACATTTGTGTGTAAATTATGGGTAATTTATGAAAAACATTTGTTTAATATGGTTGATAAATGGTTAAATTACATATATGGAAATTGCAGATATCAGAAAAAAATTACCGGAATATGTTTTAAATACTTCTGATGTATTGGTTAATCACGGATACAAAGCATTTCTTGTCGGTGGAGCTGTAAAGGACCTTCTGTTAGGTAATGAACCAAAAGATTATGATATTGCAACCGATGCATTGCCAGAGCATATTTCTGAAATATTCCCACATTCCGTCTCCACTAATGCAAAATTCGGGACGATTTTAGTCATAAATAGCGATAGGAATGGAGAGCGCTATGATGTTGAAGTTACTACTTTTAGAAGTGAGGAGGATTATTTCGGTGGTCGTTGGCCATCAAAAGTTGAATTTGCAGACGACATCACTACAGATCTTTCGAGGCGTGACTTTACAATTAATGCAATGGCTATAGACCTTGATAATTTAAACGATCAGGGTATTACCCATCAAGAAATAATCGTCGACCCATTTGGAGGTCAAACTGACCTACGAAACAAAATTATAAGGGCTGTGGGAGATCCTATGGAACGTTTTGGGGAAGATGGTTTAAGAGCATACAGGGCTTGTAGATTAGCAGCGATACTTGACTTCACGATTGAAGAAAAGACATTTGAGGCAATACGAGCTAGCCTTAATATCTCGAAAATGGTCTCTATGGAAAGAGTCCGCGATGAACTCATGAAGCTAATTAAGTATTCGACAAAGCCTTCTGTCGGTATTGAATTATTTAGGAGTAGTGGACTACTGGAGTTGTTTTTACCCGAGTTACTCGAGTGTATTAATATTGAGCAACCTGAATGGCATGATGATGATGTATATACACATAGCCTAAAAACTCTTGATTTAGCAGAGGATTCTATTAAATTAGCCGCATTGTTGCACGATATTGGGAAAGCTAGGACTAGGACTGAGGATGGAGCAGGCGTTCATTTCTATAGTCATGATACTGTCGGGGCGGAAATGGTCAAGGTGATAATGGAGCGGCTTAAGTTCTCAAATTCTGAAATAAAAAAAGTGTCAACACTTGTCAGATGGCATATGTTCTACTATCCATCTGCAGAATGGCGTAAAGTAAACCCTCTAGAGATCATTACCGATCAAAAATCAGATTCATCCGGAGGCTGGAGTGATTCAGCAATCCGCAGATTTATTGCAAATGTTGGAGAGGAGTACATTGATGACTTATTTAAACTTAGAATCGCTGATGCAAACTCTAATCCCAAATCCGAGTTCGATCCTATAGAAATACAGGCGCTTCAAGACAGGATTTCAGAAGTACGTTCGAAAGACATGGCTTTGAAAATTACAGATTTAAATATTACTGGAGAAGATTTATATCAAGCTGGTATTGAAAGAGGTCCCAAGATGGGTGAGATTTTAAAATTTCTACTAGAAAAAGTCATAGATGATCCTATTTTGAATGATAAAGAAAAGTTGCTTTCAATAGTGAAAGATTATTTGAACAGTAGGGCTTAAATTTCCATTTTGTAACTGTTTAATTTATTAAAAAATTAGTTATGCTTAAAATTTCATTTCTAGGTGCTACAGAAACTGTTACCGGCTCGTGTTATCTCGTCCAGTATGACAATTCCAGGTTTTTAATTGACTGTGGACTATTCCAAGGTGAGGATGTTTATGAGAGAAACTTTGATAAATTTGAATTTAATCCTAGCGAAATTGATTTTGTTGTTTTAACCCATGCACACATGGATCATTCAGGGTTATTACCTAAATTATTCCGCATGGGATTTACTGGTAAAATTTATACAACACCACCAACTACTCAACTTGTTGAAATACTATTACTAGATGCTGCAAAAATCCAAGAATCTAACTATTCTAGGGACAATCAAGGAGGAAATGCAGATATCATTTACACAACATTTGATTCTTTAAACGCAATTGCTGGTTTAATAAGCGTTGATTTTGACGAGGAGGTTAATATTGCACAAGATATCAAATTTACTTTCAAAAAAGCTGGCCATATTTTAGGAGCTGCAAGCGTGTTTCTGAGTATCGGCGATAAAAAGATTGTATTCTCAGGTGACCTAGGAAGGGTAGATGAAGCAATTATTGAGAGCTTTGTAAACATGCAAGCTAATATATTCCGTGCTGACTATGTAGTAATGGAATCTCTTTACGGTGGAGTGGTTCATCAGTCTAGGCCTGATGCTACTAAAGAATTGATAAATTTAATCAATGAGACAATAAGCCGTGGAGGAAATGTAGTAATACCTAGCTTTGCAGTTCACAAGACTCAGGAGATTCTTGAAATATTAAAAGAAGCTTTTGCGAAAAAATTAATTGACCAGGAAGTACAAGTAGTACTGGATAGTCCACTTGCAATCAAGGCTACAAGTATTTATTCAAACAATACGACATATTTTGATCCTGTAAAATATAACCTGACAGACAGCCAAATTGTCCGAAATATTTTCAACTTCTCAAACCTAAGAATTACCAGAACTCATAAACAATCTCTCAAATCTTCAAATAGGATTAAATCGATATTCATTGCTGGGAGTGGGATGGCTGAAGGGGGTAGAGTGATACGTCACTTGATAAATAATTTACCGCATAAAAATAATATGGTTATATTTGTTGGCTATCAGGCTGAGGGGACTAAAGGGAGAGAGATATTAGAAGGACAGAAAGAAATCGAATTAGATAGAAAGCGAGTCAAGGTTAATGCTGATATTAAACGTATCGAAGGTTTTTCATCACACGGAGATCACCAGGACTTGTTGGAGTGGTTGAAGAACTTCGATCAAACAAATTTGAGAAAAGTATTTTTAACACATGCCGACCCTGATAGAAGTGAAGCATTCAAGACAGCACTTGACGAAAAAGGTGTAACTTCCTATATACCAAAATGGAAAGAGGTAGTAGAATTAGATTAATTATCTGAATAATATGAACTTATCACTTGGTATTGTTGGTTTGCCCAATGTAGGAAAGTCTACGTTATTTAATGCACTTACGAATCAAAAGGTCCCAGCAGAAAATTACCCATTTTGTACAATTGATCCAAATGTAGGTGTTGTTGCAGTATCTGATTCCAGGTTTGATAATTTAGTAAACAGCGCAAACCCTGAGAAAATTTCACCTGCAATAATTGAATTTGTCGATATCGCTGGAATCGTAAAAGGAGCACACGAAGGGGAAGGATTAGGAAATGCGTTTTTGGCAAATATTCGCAATGTGAACGCAGTAATTATGGTAATTCGTGTCTTTATTGATAAAAAAGTCACCCATGTCCACGATGACATCAATCCCAAGTTCGACAAAGAGGTTATAGAATCAGAACTTATACTGAAAGATTTAGATACAGTAGATGCTCGTCTTGCAAAAATGGAAAAAGAGGCCAAGTCAGATAACACAAAAACCAAATATTTGGATGAACTAAAAAAAATCAAATCAATTCTTGAAAAGGGGATGCTTGCAAATTCACATAAGCTTGACGAGAAGAATAAAGATATCTTGGCAATGAGGAGGGAGCTTTGCTTGTTAACAGACAAACCCTTTATCTACTTAGTAAACGGTGACTGGATAAATATAGACGTTTCTTTGGCAACCAAATTACGAAAAGAACTTAACATCGATGAAGAGCATCCATTATTACCTATAAACATTTCTCTAGAGTATGAATTAACTACAATGGGCCTAGAAGAGCGAAATGAACTCATGCAAGATCTGGGGATGAGTTTCCGAGGATTAGAGGAATTAACTAGAATAGGCTATAGACTTTTAGACCTTATTTCTTTTTTCACTGTTGGTCCTGAGGAGGTCAAAGCATGGACAATCAAGAGGGGATCATCTGCACCGCAAGCAGGAGGTGCAATACATACAGACTTTGAGAAAAAATTCATCAGTGCCGAGGTTGTGAAAGTTGACGATTATCTAAACAACCCAGTTTGGCATCATTTAAAGGAGGATGGCAAAGTTAGGCTTGAAGGCAGAGATTATATTGTTCAAGATGGAGATGTAATCATTTTTAGACATGGTGCATAGTAAAAACGCAAAGGTTATTCTATTTTTTGGAAAATTATGCTAATATCATCTCTATCGCTAATAGCGAGTTTTAGTTGTATTGTTTTAATTGTTTAGTGAGAAATTATATGAAATACGAATTGATGCTTATTATGAAACCGATGCTAACAGAAGATATTCGAGCAAACGTTTTAAAGAAGATCGATGAATATGTTACAAAAGCTGGAGGAAAAATTACAAAAGAAGATATATGGGGAAAACGTCATCTAGCATATATTATCGAAGGTAATGAAGAAGGCTATTATGTGGTCTACAACTTAGAGCTAGATAAATCCAAAATTACAGAACTGCAAAATAAACTCAAGTTCATGAATGATATTTTAAGATTTCTTCTGGTATTAGAAGATTAATTAACTTTTTTATTTATTAATGTTTAAGAATGTCAACCTCTAGATCAGTAAATAAAGTAATACTAATTGGAAACCTTACAAGGAATCCTGTATTAAGAACAATTGGCAATGGTTCCGTAGTTTGTAATTTCGGAATTGCCACAAACGCAACTTGGAAAGACGGCGGTAGTAATGTGCAAGAGAGAACAGAGTTTCATAATTTGGTAGCATGGAATAAATTGGCTGAAATTTGTGCTCAAATTTTGGCAGTAGGTATGTTAATTTATGTTGAAGGCGAGCTTAGAACAAGAACATGGGATGATGCAAACGGTGTTAGACACTATAAAACAGAGATCAAAATCAATGACATGAAACTACTTGATGATAAAGGTAAAAAAGGTGTAGGTCTTGATGAAGCAAAACTCGCAGGTGAAGAAGAAGGTGAAGTCCCTACAGAAACACAGGTTATTGAACCAGAAGGATTAGAAGTTCTTGCAGAAGAAGAAGTTAAAAAACCAAAAGAAGACCTTGAAAAGGCTGATGATGGTGAGGATTTATTTTAATAAATAATAATGGCTAATAAAAAGAACAACAAAAAAAAGATAAAGAAACTTCCAAAACCTTCATGTCCTTTTGCAGGTGATAAAAGTAGAATCAATTACAAAGATGTCTACAAATTAAAGAAATATATCACAACAAGAGGCAGGATAATTAACCCGGAAAGAACTGGGGTATCGCCATCCTGTCAAAGAAAATTGTCGAGGGAGATAAAGAGAGCACGATTTATGGCATTACTTCCATATAACGAGCTAACCTAAACTAACATACATTCTGCCCAATGTTATTAGCATCAAATTATTTCTTGCTAGGGAGTTTCTTTTGTCGAAGAATTTCAATAGATGAAAGCGGGGCTAGATCAGTAGATCTCCATAGAATAAACTCTTTTCTTCATAACTGGTACGTTAAACAGATTCATAAATCCTACGAGAGTTTTGATATTTCAATTTCTTCCCAAATTGTCCCTGATGTTATTACAGAAAACCTGAAAAGGCTCTCTGATTATTATGGTACAGAAGTTGATTACTATGATTTTAATTTTAAGTATGTAAATAAATACACAAACCTAAAGAAGACATCTTTAAAAATTTCTTTAGAAAAGGACTATATAAATAATAAACATTCTAAAGCACCTTTAAAATCACGCATTAAAAGTGAGGTAATTCTCGATAGTTTTTCATCTTTCCCTATAATTCCTACGGATAAGGAGTCTGAAAAAGTGAATTACGAAATATTTCGACAAATATATCCAAAAATCAAATCCAATGCAGATATTATAATATTGACCGGTGAATTAGTGTGGAGTGGTTGGTTATCACTGGACATCATTCTAAACACTTTGAATGATAAAAAACTGGAGAATAAGATTATAATTATTGATAGCTGGGGATTGTTACAGCAATTAATAAGCACCTCAAACTTTGAGAATAAATATAACATAGAAAATTACGACGATCTTTGTGATAGTTTTACTGCATCTATATATCTCACCAGTAAAAAAGTGAAACCGCTAGTCGAAATTTCTAAAATCAAGAGCACAAATTCCTCACTCTATGCCAATAGTGAGATAATTAAAAATTATCCCTCAGGTGTTGCCCATAAACCTGATTACGTTTATGTCTTATCAAAAAAGTCAAATACTTTATTAAACAAGAATGTAATTTCATTGGGTATTGATAAAGTTACTCCTTTTACAATTCCAAAAAGCTTTCTTGAGAAAGTTGAATTAACATATTCAGTACCGGCAGGTAGTGTTCTACAGAAATATGAAGGGGAAAAAGTAACAATGAAAGAAGATATTGGATTAGTTCCAATCTATGAAACCCATAAATTGAAGCTAAAATTACCAAAACAATTAACTTTAACCGTGGAAGAGGGCCAAATGATAAAAAAGGGCGATATCCTGGCTTATAGATCAGTATTAAAGAATATGTTGAAGGAGAAAATTACTTCACCATTTACAGGTTTTTTGAATACTGACTATTTAAATCAAGGAATCCTGCTTTTTAAGAGCCCTATAGAAAAAAAACAATACCTATCGGATTTCGAGGGCGACATCCTTTCCTTCGATAAGTCAAAAAATGGTCAAAAAATGAAAATACTTGCTAATAGCTTTACTTCAGAAATAATTTATAAAATAGGGAATGACACGCAAGGTCAACTTCTAAGGATGGGAGACGTTACCTCTACAAATGAAGACAAATTATTACTGATAAAACCCTCAGAATTGGCTGATATTAACTTGGAACTCATAGTCGATCATAACGTAAAAGGAGTAATTATAGATTCTCCAGACTATTCATTGATAAGGAGTTTTATAGGCAAGGTTCTTAAAAGTTCTAAACTGCTAACAATTTGTGTGTTAAGTCCTTTTTCTTTAAGAGGTAAAAATAATATTGTTGATATTTTGTATCTGCATACTGGCAATTCTGTTTTGATCTCAAACAATTCAATACATCTATTAATTGATCAACAACAAAATAAGCAAATCCTTATGAGATTGAAATCTAAAGATACTCAAAGTAAAAACAACTTGTTAAAAAAAGGTGAGATTGTATCTTTTTTCAACTATTCCCATCAAGATCCTTATGTTAGAATAGAAAATGTTTCGCCTGATGAGCTAGTTCTAAATACTGAGGGTGAGATGATAACTTCCAATTACGCTAATATTATTAAATATTCAAATACTTTCTATGATACAGAAAATAAATAACAGTGGAGGCCCAAAGTACCTGGTCATGTTTTTAGTTATAATCATAATTTTCGTTGCTGGCTTTTATGTCGGAAAAATTGATCTTTTCGGTAAAGCTGAATCCAAAATTAGTGATTATGAAATTATAGGTGAAAAACTTACTGAGAGAAATAACGTAGACGTGGGGTTGTTATGGGAAGTATGGTCTGAATTAGAGAATGAATACATAGACACCGAAAATATTGATGGCCAAAATTTGCTATATGGTGCAGTTGATGGTCTTGTTAAGGGGTTAGATGATCAATATACGAATTTTCTTACACCTGAAGAAAAACAAGAGTATCTGAGTGGTAACAAACGGGAGTTTGAAGGTATAGGGACGACTCTAGCACAAGATGGTGATTTTGTCGTAATTGAAAGTCCTATCGATGGATCACCTGCACAGAAAGCTGGATTAAAGCCAAAAGATGTGATTCTTGAAGTTAACGAAGAAGATATGCAAGGTAAGTCTGTTGTTGAAGTTGCCAAAAATATTCGTGGTGAGGCTAATTCAACAGTGAAGATTACTTATTATCGTCCCGGCAATAACGAAACTAAGGATATTGAAATAGTTAGACAGCGAATTGATTTAAAAAATATCGAGGTGATTGACCTCGAAAATGGCATTAAAATGCTAAAAGTATATCAATTTACTGAGGCTGATGTTGAGACTTTTAACGAGGAGTGGGATTCAAATATTAACGAAATAATCAAAGATAATCCAAAGGGATTAATTGTGGATCTGAGAAATAATCCCGGGGGTTTTGTTGATGCAGTTCGTTATTCTGTTGGAGAATTTCTTCCCAGGGGTGCTCTTGTATTTCAAGAAGAAGATAAATCAGGAAGAAGAAATCAATATAAAGTAAATAGAGAAGGGCGTTTAACGGAGATTCCAATGATTGTGATTGTTAATGAAGGTAGCGCATCTTCATCAGAAATATTTGCAGGTGCGATGCAGGACAATAATCGAGCAAAAATTGTAGGGACTAAGACTGTAGGGAAAGGGGTGGAGCAGAAATTAATTAACCTTTCAGACGGTTCTATGCTTCAAATTGTTTTTCAAAAGTGGTTAACACCAAGTGGGAGAAATATAAACAAAGATGAACCCATTACACCAGATCATAAGGTAGAGGAAAGTGATGAACAGGATAAAAAAGCTATAGAATTACTTAATTCTAAGTAATAATTTTCAGCATTCTTTTTCGTCCATACACATCCTTGATTACTTCATATTGTACGGAATTACCTAAAACGTTCTTAAAAATCTTAAGTATATTACTTGTATTAATTGAATGAAGTTCGAATAAAGCATTCCCATCTGCTTTTAAACAATTATGAACCACGATTGCTAGACGTTCATAGTATTTGAGTCCATCTCCAAAGTCAGTGAGAGCTACTTGTGGTTCATAAAACAATGACTTACCTAACTTCTTGTATTCGTCAAAAGGAATATACGGGGGATTCGAAATTATCAAGTCATATTTCTCATTAGGACTTTCAATTAGGATATCCTGACTTGCAAATTTAATTAGATCGAGTCTGATTTTATGTAAATTCTCCTTTACATTTAAGTTAGCAACTTCGAGTGCATCATTAGAAACATCTGTAGCAAGAATTTGAACATTTAAGTTTTTAATATTATTTAAAATTGAAATTGAAATGCAACCAGATCCGGTACCTACCTCCAAAATATTTAAAGGCAAATTATGTCTATATTTATCAATAAAACCAATCGCGGTTTCAACTAGCAGTTCTGTTTCGGGTCGGGGGATGAGTACATTATCGTTTACAATGTAATTTTCATTATAAAACGAAATGTTACCTAATATATACGATATTGGATATTCCGTTAAGAGCTTCCTGTTAGCACTATTCACCACCATTATTTGTGATTTAGTTAATGGCTTATCCAGATTAAGTATTATTTGCTCTTTACTTATATTTAACAAACTGGATAATACAGATAGGGAGTAACTATAGGGTTTCCTATATTGTCTCGAAAGAGCCAGTGATATTGATTCAACAGCTTCACGATATGATGTAGGGGAAATATTTGTTATGCGTCTCATCTAGGTAACGTTAATCGTGACCTGACTTCGGTAACAATATGATCAATTTCCCCATTTAATATGTTGGGTAATCCGTGCCAAGAGGTGTTAATTCTGTGGTCTGTTACTCTGTCTTGTGGAAAGTTATATGTACGAATTTTGTCTGATCTGTCGCCGGACTTTATAGATGATTTTCGAATTTCAGAGATAGTAGAAGTGGACTCCTGTAGCATTATGTCGTAAAGTCTGCCTCTTAAAATTGAGAGCGCCTTCTCTTTGTTTTTTAGTTGTGACTTACTATCTTGGCAAGTGACCGTGAGTCCCGATGGTTTATGAGTAATCCTTATTGCAGAGTCGGTAGTGTTTACACTTTGTCCACCTGGACCACTGGATCTATAAGTATAAACCTCAATGTCCGATGCATTAATTTTAACTTCATGTTCTTCTGCCTGAGGATATACTACAACTGAAACCGCAGATGTGTGAATTCTTCCAGACGTCTCCGTTTTTGGAATTCTTTGTACTCGGTGTACGCCACTTTCAAATTTTAATTTAGAATAGGAGCCCTTATTTAAAACCTCAACAATTACTTCCTTTATGCCACCAAGGGATGATTCACTAGCAGATAAAATATTTGCTTGCCAGCCCAAATTTGAGAAGTATGCGAGATACATCCTCAATAAATCCTGAGCAAAAAGATTTGATTCTTCCCCACCCGTACCCGCCCTTATTTCAAGTATTGCAGGGTTTGGGATTTCCTTGGATTTTGAAATAACTGTCTCGAGGGAGGTTTGGTCGTTAATTAGCAGAAGAGTGTTGTTAGTGATAATATTTTGGTAAAATTCTGTCTCTTCGGTGTTGGCGGAGTGCTTCAGTAAATCCTTTGCTTCATCCATTTCTTTTTGAAGGGAAATGATATTTTTGGCTAATAAGTACTGCTCTTTTAAATCTTCAAGTTGGGAATTAAGCTCTGTTGATTTTTTGTGATCCGAATATATTTCAGGCGAAGAAAGTAAGGATAGAATCCTTTCGTATTCGGTAATTATGGAATTTGTTTTGCTATCCATTTAGGTTATTTAACCTTGGCAAGCATATCTTTGAGAGTCAGTGTGTTTTTTGTATTTATCGAAGTGGTTCTTTGTCGTCTTTGTGAAAGTTTTGATTTCTTAGATGATACTTTATCGATGTTTGCACCTTCACGTCTTTTTTCGAACTTCTTAACAAGATTCTCTGTATCTACAATTCTATGTTTTCCTGTATAAAAAGGGTGACTGAGGTTCGTTACTTCAGTTACAATCTCTTCTTTAGTACTTGGCAATGTAAAAGTAGTCCCTGTTGAGAGATCAGTTACTTTTGCGTTCATATGTAATTTTGGATGTATACCTTTTTTCATTACCTTCAAATAAACTTTTGAATTATAACAATAAATTATCTCTTGTACAACACGCTTTAAGAATGTACTGATAAAAATGAATAAAACTAGTCAAAAAGGGTCTAGATGATATAGTATAATTACTTAAATTTAGGATATGTAAATATGAAAATCAAAATTGAAAAAAAGAATTTAGTTGTAAATACTGATGGTAAGCGTGTGATATTCCTTAAAGAAGGAAAAATAGACTCCACGGAATATGCATCTATTGTTAATATTGGAAACACTTATTTGGACGGTAACAACATTATGAGTGCACCAGGCGAGTACGAAATTGATGATATTCTTTTTAGTATTTATGCATATGGCGAAAATCTTGATCACCCGGATATAATATTTCTTGATAGTAACGAAAACATTCGCGTTTTGTTCTTATTGTCTAGTGTAGACAACATTGAGAAATCAATCATAGAAAAATTGCCTGATGTAAACATTTTGATTGCAGAGATTGAGGATTCAAAATTGGACAAAAAGATGCAAATTGTATCAGATTTAGAACCTGATATCTTTATACCTTTATCTGATAAATCAAATCTTGAGGAAATCAAGAAAGCTATCGGTGTATCAAATATTGAATTATTGCCTACACTTAACATTGCTCAGAAAGATTTTGAAAGTGAATCATCAGAACTATTAGTGTATTTATTAAATAACTAAAAAGTTGGAAATCAAGTTACCTCCTCAAAACTTAGATGCAGAGAAATCTGTTTTAGGTGCTATTCTCCTCGATTCCGAAGCGATTTACAAAATTGCCGAAATTGTAACTTCGGAAGATTTCTATGATAAAACTAACGGGTTGATCTATAAATCTTGTATAGAGCTCTTTTCAAATCAAAAAGCGGTTGATGTCCTTACTCTATCTAGTGTTCTGAAAAAAAAGAAGAAACTTGCGGATGTAGGTGGAGTGAAATTTCTCTCAGATCTTGTGAGTAGTGTTCCTACGTCTGCACATGTGGAAGAATATGCCAGGTTAGTTAAAGAAACGTCTCTTCGTAGAAAAATTATCTCTTTATCTTCAAATTTAGAGAAGATGTCATATGAGGAAGATAAAGAATTATCAGAATTACTTGATCAGGCAGAGAAAGCGCTAGTTCAGATTTCGGAAACGAGTAGTAAAAGTGATTTTGTTCATATAAGTACCCTTCTAGAAGATGCCTACGAGAGAGCAGAGGAATTAAACAAGAATCCTGGAGCAGTTAGAGGAGTTGCTACAGGATTCGTATACTTGGACAATTTATTAGGTGGACTTCAAAAATCAGATTTAATTATCTTGGCAGCCAGACCTTCAGTTGGTAAGACTGCGTTTTCACTTGATATAGCAAGACATGCTGCTGTATCAGATAAAAAAACTGTTGCAATATTTTCATTAGAAATGTCTAGTGCACAACTTATGGATAGATTGTTATCAATGCAAGTAGGAGTTGGGTTATGGGATCTAAGGACGGGAAGAATCAAAGATGAATTCTTTCCAAAGATTTCTGACGCAATGGGTTTGCTCTCTGAAACAAATCTCTATATTGATGATACTCCTGGCATTAGTATTATGGAACTTCGTTCGAAAGCTAGAAAATTAAAGCTAGAAAAAGGTTTGGATTTGATAGTAGTTGACTATCTTCAACTGATTGTGGGAAACAGTAGAGAAGGGAGAGTACAAGAAGTATCAGAAATATCTAGATATCTTAAAGGAATTGCCAGAGAACTTAACGTCCCGGTCATGGCACTATCTCAGCTCAGTCGTGCAATTGAACAAAGATCGGATGGAAGTCCAATATTGTCTGATCTTCGAGATTCAGGTTCTATTGAGCAGGATGCAGATATCGTACTTTTTTTAAGTCGAGTTGGAGGTGATGGCGAAAACAGTGACAATAGGACGCTTTCGGTTGCAAAGCATAGGAATGGTCCTACCGGTGCAGTTGAACTATTCTTCGTGAAAGAAATGGCAAGATTTAAAGAAATTGATAGATACCATCAACAATAAAAATATGTTAAATTTAATAATTATTAAATTACTTAAATGACCAATCCACAAAATTCTAATATGCCAAAAGACCAGAATGTGTTGTCTTTTATGATGCAACTTGTACAAGAGAGATACGGAGATGAAACTGAAATTGACTTCTTAAATCAAGAATCGGACAGACTTTACGATATGTTTGGGAATAATCTAGTTGACTATTTCGAACCAATGCTTACTGAACAACAAAAACTTCAATTCGACCAATTAGTAGCAACAAACCCGGAACAAGAGAAACTGCTTGAGTTTTTGATCAACAATATTCCTAACCTAGAGCAACAAATACTTCAGGTATTGGTGAATTTCCGAAACGAATATTTAAACACTCCTCAATCTTAATCAAGCCTACAATAATATGGCAGGTGCTCAAGCAAGCATTAACAAAATTAAGGCGGAAACACTTACCCTAGAAAGTCAAAAACAAGAGGCTATGAGAGGCAGAAGCAAACTTAAGGAAGCTGTCTCTTCCATGAAGAATCAAAGAAATGAAATACAGTCTAATCTTAAAAGAATGTACGGAGGTCTAGATCAAATAAATAATGCGATAAATAGTGTAAAAAGCCATCCCCTAGGACCTGATCATCCACAAGTTGCAGAACAACTTAGTAAACTTCGAGCTCAGAAAGAACAAATTATTGGTCAAATTTCTTATCTCAAAAGAGGTATGAAAGATATTGGTAATAGGATTAATGAGTATTCCGGGAAGTTAGAATCTCTAAATCAGAATATTGAAATGATGGGGTCGGCAGTAAGCGCCAGAAAAAATGCCTTACAAAAAATTTCCGGACAAATGGCTGCACAAATAGCATTAAACTCAAACAGGGAGGTGGGAAGGAAAAAAGGTTAGGGAACTATTATTTTCAGCATTTTCCAGCTATAATCGATATACGTTTCGTACGCTTATTTCGCGTATTAGCTTGTATAATGCCAAGATGGCGGAATTGGTAGACGCGCCGGACTCAAAATCCGGTCCCTTCACGGGGGTGTGGGTTCGATTCCCTCTCTTGGCATGACAAATATTTAATATCGTATTTTTAACATGGCATATTTAGCAAGCAATTCATTGAGGGAAGGTTCTTTATTTGTATATGACGGGCAGAAATACATTGTTCTCAAATATCAACATATTAAGAAGGGCAGGGGGCAAGCTGTTATTAGGGTAAAAGTTCAAAATATTGTCACCAGATCAAATACAGAGCTTACTTTTAGCAATGAAGAGAAGGTCGAGGACTTCACGGCAGAAAAGAAATCTGCTCAGTTTCTCTATAACGATGGAGATAGGTATTACTTTATGGACAACGAGAATTTCGAACAATATGAACTTGATAGAGAAATTCTAGGTTCAAAAGCTGACTATCTTTATGATGGTTTGAAAATTGTTGTACTGTTTGTCGAAAATGAACCATTAAGTATTGATCTACCAAAATCAGTAGTGTTGGAAGTACTCGATACAGAACCTGCGGTTGCGGGTAATACTGCTACAGGAGCGTCAAAAATTGCAAAAGTCGGTAACAATCTTAATATACTTGTTCCACTATTTATAAAAGTTGGAGATAAAATAAAAATAAATACAGAAACGGGGAAATACTCTTCCCGAGAATAATAATTATTAATTTTGAAACATGGTAAATTTTATATTAGATCTCATAAGTTTTAACGAAGGAATCGATTACTCGACGGTCTCGAAGATTGTGATTATATACCTCATTTTGTTATGGATTTTTGTATCAATCTGGGTTTTCAATGATGCCAAGCTTCGATTTAATAATTTAATAGTTGCAGCATTTTTAGGGGTATTGAATTTAGTACTTTCTTTCCCTTTCTTATTAATCTACTTATTAATAAGACCAAGTCATAGGGATGAATGGGATGATAGTTCAGATGGAGGTATAAATATTCCTGTTGCTAATTTTACGGGAAAAGAGGGTGTAGTGATTTCATTACAACTTAAAATCGATACAAAGAAAATACTTGACGAGAAAACCGACTATAATCTTGATATTGTTTTAAACAAAGACAACGAAGAACCTTCGACAGGAAAAATTGAGATTTCGTCTCAAAGCCATGAAGTGGATAGTTTGAATGAGAGTAACAAAGATTTGAAATCGAATCGGAAATCATTATCAAGTTTAAAAGAAGGGTTTAAAACGTTTGTTTTAAATTTAAAAAGTAAGCTTGATAGAAATGATGAGGAGGATGATGGTAGAAGTGAGGAAGGTGATTTCGATATTGATGAATCGACAAATGAAGGAGAGAAATCTTTCAGGAGAAAAAAGAAAAAAGGAAAAAAAGGTAAAAAGAAAAAGAATAGATGATGAAAAAAGAAAATTACTCTGTAAGTGAATTCAGACTATCAAACAATCTTCCCTTAATGCTCATCAATGGATTTGATGTTCAATCAGTAACTATTATGTTATTGGTTGCAGTTGGTTCAAGACATGAAAGTAATGAACTATCTGGTACTGCACATTTTCTAGAGCATATGTTTTTCAAGGGATCTTCCATGTATCCAAGCAGTAATAAACTTGCTATGGCGATGGAAATGTTAGGAGGGCTTTCAAATGCTTTTACATCCTATGACTACACAGGTTATTATATTAAAGTTCCCTTTAAAAACTATGAAAAAGCCATAGAGTTATTGGCTGATATTATAATTAATCCGATATTCCAAAAAGCAGAATTTGATAAAGAAAAAGGCGTCATAGAGGAGGAGATAAAAATGTATGACGATTTGCCATATGAAAAAATCAAAGATGAATTTAATCAAACACTTCTCTCGAATCATCCATTAGGAAGAAATATTGCAGGTACACTGCAAACACTAAGTAATATTTCTGTTGAAACAATTAGCGATTTCAGAGAAAGTTACTACACACCTGACAATATGCGTTTGATAATTGCAGGTGATATGACTGAAAAACAAGCCATAGATTCCGCCGAAAAATATTTTGCACGGATGGTGGATAAAAAATATTCTGGAAACACAATCAGTCCTGCAAACAATGAAATAAGGGTCTTGCCTATAAATCATATTCATATCAAGAAGAAAACAGAACAGTCACATGTTGTCATTGGAGGAATTTCATACGAAAGGAATCATCCTTTGGAGTACCCGTTAAAAGTAGGAATGACATTGTTGTCAGATGGATTTGGAAGTAGGCTGTTTCAAAATCTTAGAGAAAAACATGGCATTGCTTACTATATTAGCGGTGGTGTTGCGACATTTGAGGATTTGGGGAAATTTTATGTTAGAGCAGGAATTGCTAATAACTCTACACAGAAAGGAGTTGCTGAGATGATAAAAGCATTTAAAGAATTAGCGGACGGTGACTTTTCCCAGGAAGAGCTTGATCGTGCAAAAAATTATTACATTTCAACTATCCTAAATAGTATTGAGACGGGGGAGGACAAGGCTGGATGGTTTGGGATAGCATCAACTTTAAACAAGAAGCATAATACTCCTGAGCTACAAATTAATGAGATTGAATCTATTACAAGAGAAGATGTAGCACAAGCCTGGAAAGGAGTAGTCCGAGATAATAATATTCTTGTGGCAATTATATCCGATAAAGATATAAAATATTAGTACGACGTTAAATTGTTTAATTTTTCATTGATGAACTTGCTAAATCATCCAAATTCCATAGCACTATTGTTATTTGTAATAACATTCACTTATTTTTCGTGGAGGACTTTTATTGGAAAATTTAAACATGAAAAGTTATTTGACTTCACTTTTTTATACATGTTTTTCGGGTTCCTGACAGAACGGTTGCTCTTCATAATTACTAACTGGATTGACCTAAGCAGTATACAATGGTCATTTGTAACCTTCACAAATACACTTCCGATATCTTTATTGAACTTTGATAAATTCTCTGGATTTTCATTCATATATTTTTTTATGGGGGCTATTTTTGGAGTGAGTCTATATAACTGGATTAACGCAATACAAAAGGTTGAATATAACACATTGGATCGCATTACAAGGCTTTCGATTATATGTTTCCTACCATTGGTAGTATTTGGAATTTTGTTTACTTATATTGGTGACAAAACTCCTACTACGGAATTAAACCTATCATTGTATATTCCATCTTTAGTAAGGCTCTTTGAGTTTGTGCTTCTACTAGCGTTCTTTAATTTTTTTAACAGTTTTTGGTTAAAAAAAAGTGGGTTGTTCACAAGTTTGGCTGTATTGATAATTACTTTGGGAGAAATGGTAATTGATTATATAGATCCCTCCTATCTGCCTATCTTTTGGGGAATACTTAATGCACAACAGCTTATAGGGGTTCTTTCGATTATTTTATCAATTAACTTATTGCTGACATCAATAGCTACGCTTCAGGAACAAGAAATTAGAAGGAAATTAAAACCACTCAAACCTACAATGAACAAAGGTTTTGCAATCTCATTTGCTAATCGAAGAAGGGTTTCGAATCCAATTAATATAAAAATTAAAAATTTTACTTCCAACAAGCGAAAATACCGTGACTCAATAATTAAACCATGAAGATTTTACTGGTTTCCCTTTTTGTACTGGATAGGGTTTTAAAGTACTACTTTATCAGTCAGGGGAGTTTCATAATAAACCTTGGTGTAGCCTTAGGTGCGATTAGTGATAAGCCAAATTTAGTAATCGCTATTCATTTTGTAATAACAGCATTATTAATTCTATATTTTTATAAAAGTAAACTCGGTAATGGTATGAAATCAGCTTTATCGCTGATTATTCTGGGGTCTGTCTCGAATTTCTTTGATAGATTTATGTATAATGGAGTAGTTGATTATATTGACCTATGGTTATTCCCAAAGTTTAATCTGGCGGATATTATCATCGTATCTGGGGTTTTACTGCTAATATTTTTAGAATTCTATGAAAATTACAAAAATAATAAAGGTCGAAGAGTCCCAAGAGGGTAAGAGACTAGACCTGTATCTTGCTTTTAAATTTAATAATTTAACTCGGTCTATCGTAAAAAAACAGATTGAATCTGGTAATGTCCAGCTTGACGGGGTGATTGAATACAGGCCAAATTATCGAGTCAAAAGAAATGATGTCATTAATTGTCAGTTTTTGTTAGAGGAAAAGGGTGGAGATGAAATATTGCCCCAGGACATTCCGTTATCAATCATTTATGAAGATGATAATTTAGTAGCGATTGACAAGCCTGTGGGTATGGTTGTGCATCCTTCCACTTCTAATTGGGATTCCACATTATTAAATGCATTATTATATAGATATTCAAACCTATCTTCAGTTGGTGACCCAAAGAGGTCGGGATTGATCCACCGTCTTGATAAAGATACCTCAGGAATCGTATTGGTCGGAAAAACAAATGAAGGCTTATGGTATTATTCTAAATTGTTCGCAGACAGAAAGATAGAAAAGACTTATCTGGCTGTGGTAAAAGGGGATTTTTACGAAAAGTTCGGAAATGTCGAACAGCAGGTTGATAACTACTTAGGAAGAAATCAAATAAACAGGAAGAAATTCACCAAAGTTCCTCCAAGTAAGGGTAAAAGAGCAATTACTACTATAAATTTTATTAAAACATTAGAATATCAAGGTCAAATATATTCCCTTCTAAAGGTGATGCCAAAAACTGGACGAACCCATCAAATCCGTGTACATCTCTCCGGTTTAGGCTTCCCAATTTTAGGGGACGTTGTTTATGGCAGGGGTAATGCATATCCAAGGCTTATGCTACATGCTTGGAAACTAAGATTAAAACTGTTGTCTGGAAATACAAAAGATTTGGAAGCTATCCCGGGTGACTCATTTAACAATCTGTAGAAAATCAATATGTTCGGAAGAAAAATATCAAGCCTTAGAAATAGGGTTAAAAGAAATAAAACAAAAAAATCTGTAAAAAATATTTCTGCCGGTTATGTAGTATCCGGGATTCTTTTCGTCACATTGATGGTAATAATCGCGCTAGTATCGCCTGTCGTAAAAGCAATGGTTGGGTTTGAGACAAGTACCAAGTTCGATAATTCAGAGGTTAAAAAATGGGATTATAGCGAGAAATTTAAAGTACTTCTTGTTGGTATAGATAAAAAAACAGAGGAGTATATATTTGTTGATGCAATTGCTCTATTAGTGGTGGACCCTAAGCACGATCAGGTCGGTATGATCAATATTCATCCAGATGTTTCCGTAACCGATTCATCAGACGCATCACAAGTGACACTGAGGCGCGGTTTGATTGATAATGATAAGGGGGATATTGTCTATTTAGCAGAAGAACTGTTGGCCACAAAGATCGATAGATATGTTATCGTAGACAAGGTATATTTAGACAAGATGGCTAAGTTCACCAAAACAATACACATAGAAAATATGCAAGATGTAGAAGATCCTGATGTTTTTTCAAAAGACAATACCTCTAGATGGGTAAAGGGCACACATAGTGTGCGAAGTGACGATATTAATGACTATGTCAGAAGTGATAAAAATGGCAAAGATGAGCAACTACAAAGACAGTTAGAGTTGTACAAGAGGTATGTTCAAAATATAGATTTGGTAAAATTAATTCTTGGTACTGAAGAAGTACTAGAAATTCTAGAGGACACTGTGAGTACTAATCTATCTCGAAACGAGATCTATTATTTGTATTATTACTTGAGATCCGTACCCCCCACATCTTATAGTTATGCAATAACCAAAAGTGATATACTATCACAAGTTGGTCGTGCTGGAGTTTATGATATTTATAAAGTAAATGAAGCACAACTTGACTATAATACTAATGCAATTTTGGAAGACAAGGACAGTGTTCTCGAGCAAACAACCGTTGAAATATTAAATGCAAGTGGACAATCCGGAAAAGCTAGACGTTTTTCTAGGTGGGTTGGAAATGTTGGGCTTGAGGTTATTCACGTTGGTAATGCGCCTTTTTCAAGCGATAATACAGAAATATATGCACCTTATATGAACGAGTATCCAAGTTCTATGGATCATCTAAAAGTAATCTTTGGCGACAATGCAAAAGTGATTGATAATGAATATGAGTATAGGCATATCGGTAAGGTGGTTGTGGTTATCGGGGAAAATTAAATATATTAATTCTTAATCTAAATACATGTCGGGACATTCTAAATGGGCCAAAATCAAAAGGCAAAAAGGTGTGAATGATGTCAGAAGAGGCAATCTTTTCACCAAGCTTGCAAAAAACATTACTCTTGCAGCTAAAGAGGGTGGTGGAGATATAAGTATGAACTTTACCCTGAGACTGGCGGTCGATAAGGCGAAAATTGCGAATATGCCTTCGGATAACATCCAACGAGCAATAGATAAGGGTACTGGGAAAGGATCTGAAGGAACAATTTACCACAGGGTCACATATGAAGCACTTGGCCCAGGAGGAATTACTGTATTAGTGGATTGTCAGACTGATAATACGAATAGAACCGTTTCCGAGGTTCGAAATATGATAGAAACCAATGGTGGAAAGATGGCGTCGACGGGTAGTATTTCTTGGCAATTTCATGAAAAAGGATTGATCATTGTCGGACTTACAAAAGTATTACCGAGTAAGCAATTTGGCAAAGAAAATCAGAATATTAAAGTTGATGCGGATGAATTAGAGATAGAACTTATAGAAATAGAGGGAATCGAAGATCTCAACAGGGTTGAGTGGTTAGTTGAAGACTTGGAGGTTGATGCTTTTGAGTTAATTACAACTAAGGAGGATTTTAGTAAAGTTATAAAAGAAATCGAAAAAATGAATTATAAAATTCTATCAGCGGAATTGGTAAAGATAACAAAGGAGAAAATTGAAGTTGAAGATGAAAAAATATTGGAGAAAATTAATATTTTTGTACAAAACCTAGAAGAGCATGATGACGTCGACGCTGTTTGGTTAAATTGTTAGTTATGCACATGGATATAGTTACAAAACCGAGCATAAGTGAAAGGGTGATTTCTATAGATTGCGGAACAGCTATTACTGGTTGGGCAATTGTGGACAAAAAGGGTAACATTTTAACTCACATTGCAAGTGGTGCAATTCGGACTAGTAAAAATACTGATATGTCTTTGAGACTTAAATCTATTTATGAGGAATTGGTGAAATTAATAAGTGAATATAAGCCAAACACAATGGCTATAGAGGATTTGTTCTACTTTAAGAATCAGAAAACGGTGATTTCAGTAAGTCAGGCTAGGGGAGTGATAATTCTCTCCGGAGTTACTCAAGGACTCAAAACATACAACTATACACCACTACAAGTTAAGTCAGCTGTAACAGGTTATGGAAGAGCTGAAAAAGATCAAATTGCATTCATGGTTGGCAAAATACTTAAATTAAAAGACCTTCCAAAACTCGATGACATTACAGATGCCATCGCAGTTGGGATTTGTCATTTAAATTCAAACTATGTTCGCTAAATTCAAAGGTACAATCACAGATATATTTTCTGATTTCATAATTCTCGAAGTGGGGGATGTGGGTTATAGAGTTGAAACAATTCAGAGTGAGTTTTTAGTTGGGGAAGAGAAGTCTTTTTTCATCTACACACATGTTAGAGAAAATGAAATTCGACTTTTTGGTCTAAATACAAAAAACCAATACCTGCTTTTTGTTGATTTGATATGTGTATCGGGTGTAGGGCCAAAATTGGCACAAAATATACTCAAGCAAATATCTTTTGAATCAATCATGTCTGCAATAGCTGATAAAAATATTGATACATTATTAGTAAAAGGAGTAGGGAAGAAAACTGCTCAACGAATCATTATCGATATGACTTCAAAGTTAGAGAATTATTCCTGGGATAGGGCTAATAGTCAAAATAATCTTACACAAGAATTCAGAACACAAGCTCAACAGGCGTTAGTGAACCTCGGATTTAGCAAGGATGAAATCAAAGAGATTATAAAAGAATATGGTGTAATTCATTCAGAGGAAAAGTTAGAATTGTTAGTTAAGTTTGCATTAAAATTCATTAATAAATAATGAACGATCGAATAATCAATTCTGAAGCGGACGTAGAAGAGGAGTTTGTGCTCTTAGATAGATCCCTACGACCTAAACTTTTTAAAGATGTAATAGGTAGAAAGCGTGAAGTAGATAATCTAAGGATTCTGATCGATGCTGCTAAAATGCGAAATGAGCCAATCGATCATGTGCTACTACATGGCCCTCCTGGATTGGGGAAAACTTCACTTGCATATGTCATTGCAAATGAAGCAAATGTCCCAATTTATACCACTTCCGGCCCTGCTATTGAGAGAAAAGCAGATTTGGCCGCCATTCTTAGTAATCTAGAAGAAAAGGCTATCTTATTTATAGATGAAATTCACAGGTTGAATAGGTCGCTTGAGGAAATTCTGTACTCCGCAATGGAAGACAGTACTATTGATATCGTAATAGGAAAGGGTCCTTCCGCAAGAACATTGAAATTGGAATTAAACAAATTCTCACTTATCGGAGCAACGACTAGAGTAGGTATGTTAAGTTCTCCTTTACGAGATCGGTTTGGGGTAGATATGCACCTGGACTATTACGGTTATGATGATTTAGCGTTCTTGATTAGGCAGAAATCCAAAATGCTAAATATAGACATAGATGATGCCGCTTCCGAAGAAATTGCCAAAAGATCAAGAAGAACCCCTCGAATTGCACAAAGATTGTTAAAAAGGGTGAGAGATTATGCACAAAGTAATTCAAGTAGTACAATTGATGTAAATTCAGTAAGAAAGACATTAGATATGTTAGGTATAGATAGCCATGGTCTTGATAGTTTGGATAAAAAAATTCTACAAGTAATGGTAAAAAATTTCAAAGGTGGACCTGTAGGAATCAACACTATCGCGGCTTCACTTTCTGAAGATCGAGACACAATTGAAAATGTATATGAACCATTTCTTCTGAAAGAAGGTTTCATAATGCGAACAGCAAGGGGCAGGGTGGTAACAGAAAAAGTATATGAACTATTAGATTTATAAGATGCCAAAAATAAACACTAGAACAAGAATAATGATTTCTACAACATTATTAACTTTCCTATTTCTCTTAGTTCAACAATACGATTTCAGAACAATTTGGCCAATAAATTTAAGTTTTGATCCCATAAAGCCTTTTATTCTCAGTTTTGTCGCGTATGTACTATGTTACTGGGTATTGCATTTTAAAATATCTGGTGAAAGATATGTGACTATTTTGCTTTTCCCATCTATCACTGTGTTTGCCTTATCATTATTGTCTGAAATTCTAATTGCAGGTATACTTTCCGAATTTGGACAATTAGGGCTAGTCCTTCTCAGTACAATCTTCTTTTGGATTTTCGTATATATCACGTTTCTGACTGTTAATGTTCTTAATGTTTCTTACATTCGAGAAATTCCTCTTGGACAAGCGGGTAGGGCATCACAATTTATTTTAACAATGATAATTGCCTATATTAGCTTCTTTTTAGTCTTCAGCAATGACATATTTTTAGTTTTTCGTGAACTATTTATATTATTCGAAACATTTTTATTAGTTTATATTACACTCTGGACAATCAAAATCTCAAAGCGTCAGAGGATTATCGCTTCATTAAACATCGGGGTACTTATAGCACTTTTAACCTTTATTCTTAGTCTTTGGCCAATCGATTCTACTTATATTGCTCTCGTACTAATCCTTGTTTTTTATGTATGTCTTGGGATAGCCCTCGAAATAAGGGAATTCATTAGCCAATTCATCTGGGTTGAATATATTTCATTATTGGTTCTCATCTTTGTAATGTTATTTCTATTGGCAGAGTGGGGGATTAACGGTCACCTTCTCTAGGTTTTTATTTATAGTAATTGGCTTCCATTTAAAGGAATTGTATTCTCATTGAAATTTCTCTTGGAGGACAACGAATAGTAGGGTAACGAAGAATATTAATAAATATATAATTTCCTCAAGACGTAGAAATTAAATAATTATATGTAATAAAAGGCGAAATAGAGCTAAATATAAACTGAGTATAATAACCCTTATATGCAATTTACGATAGAATAAGGCGGAGAAGTGGTACTTTTGCTATATTATATAAATTAGTTATAATATTTTTAATTATTATATTATTTGTAATACTTGTGAATATCGTGATTTCCGAGATTTATACTTTTGTAATCAAGGATCTCGGATAGCCTTTATTTTCGGGGGTTCTCCCCTATTATTTTTTATCAAAAGAGGGCACCATGGATGATTTTGGGAGATATAATAAGGTAATAGTTAGCCAGTTACCTATATTGGAAGATTTCTTCTACGACCTGATAAATAATAATTATTCAGAAAAAACTGTATCTAATTATCAAAGAGATCTTTTGATTTTCTCAAGTTTCTTGTATTCCCAGAAATTAAAATTTTATGATATTGGTAAATTAGACTTAATTAAATATAAAGACTATTTACGAAATGGTAAGTATCTATCTGATTTAAAATTTCTGTACAATCAAGAAAATAATGAAGTTAATCCCGAAAATCCACTCCCCGAAACGTTACACAGCAAATCGAGCCCTAAGGCATCTAGAAGGCTTTCTATGTATCAAGGTAGACTCGGAAGTCGAAGTGTGAATCGTATGTTATCGGCATTAAGAAGTTATTTCAGATTTTTAACGGATGCAGATAAAAAAGTTCCAATTCCAGCTGACGCAATAAAATTAATTAAAACTGAAAAAGTAATTTCAAATGTTGCTGACTTAAATGAATTAATTTCTTTAATTGAATCTCCGGAAAATTTTGAATCTAAAAAAAATGTTCGTTATAGAAATCGTGCAATGTTGGAATTATTATTTTCAACTGGAATGAGAATTTCAGAACTCATAAATCTGGACCTCGAAGATTTAAAATTGGATGAGTCTAAAAAAGTTATACAAGATGACCGTATCTTTATTACAGGTAAAGGAAAAAAACAAAGATTTGTTTATCTAACCGAACGTGCAAAGCATTACCTTGAGAGGTATTTGATGACACGCGATGATGACTATAAAGCCCTATTTATACCTTATCGTGGATCCCGTTTGGGGCCGGATAATGCTTATACGGTAAGGGTTTCCGTAAATTACCTGCAGTATAAAATTAAACAATATAGAAGCCGACTCGGGATAAATATTCCTACATCTGCTCATAGTCTTAGGCATGGCTTTGCTACGTATTTATCTGAGAATGGAGCCAATCCAGCATCAATTCAAAGACTTCTTGGCCATGAATCCCTACAAACTACCAGTCGTTATGTTCACACAAGCGATCGAGTCGCACAAAAATCTCATAAACAATTCCACCCATTAAAAGAGTAGGGATCCCCTACTCTTTTTGTAACCTGTTATTTGTGAAAGTCCGGCTTGATTTATCAAACTGCGGTTACTTCTAAGATTTCAATTATTTGCTTTCCTGCAGGTGTATCAATTTCGACATAATCCCCTGCTCTATTGCCATCTAGTGCCAATGCAATCGGTGATTCAGTGGATATATATCCATTTTGAGTGTCAACCTGTGTCGGATGGACTACCTTGAATTCACGCTTACTACCATTAATGTTGACTTTGTACTGTTGTCCCAAAGTTCTTGGTAATTCTGTATTTTTCAAAGAATCCAATAGTGAATCAATGGATTGCTCTAAGTAATCCTTTTTGTCCAGTAATTCATGCAAAACTGCAGAATCATCGGAGTCGTTTTCCTTGCGATCTCTTTCAATTTGGGTTCCAATAGAATCAATTTGGTTTTTAAGGTCTTGTATCTTGGATAGTATCTCTTCTCTTGATTTTGCTCTCTTCATTGTATGTTTGTAAAAAATAAAAAAACCTCTCGATTTTGAGAGGTTAAATACACGATGGGTATTCACCTCTCAGGTGATTAGTGATTTATTCATAATAAAAATTTGTGTGCAGTGGTCTCGCATCTCGTTTTTCAGTTTTCCTTTATATATCACAACGAATTATATAACGTTGTTTGAAAATAGTGTCACAAATAATACAATTTTTTTCAAACTATAGCAATAGCAGTCACCTCATCGCTCTTCTCGAGAGACATTAGACGTACTCCTGCAGTTTGTCTACTACGTTCAGGAAGATCATTCGTAGGGGTTCGAAGAGCTTTTCCGATTTTACTAATTATCAATAGGTCCATTCCTGGATGATCGAAAATCCTTGCTGTGGCTAGGTTCCCTGTTTTTTTATTGATTCTAGCAGCATAAACCCCCTGCCCTCCTCTTTTCTGTCTAGGAAATTGAGATAATTTACTTACCTTACCATAACCATTTTTAGAAATTGTAAGTAATAAATCTTCTTGCTTACGAACAACATCCATAGCTATAACGAAATCTTCGGGATTCTTAAATAGAATACCACGTACTCCCATAGTATCTCTTCCTGTCGGTCGAACATCTTTTTCATGGAAACGTATTGATCTTGCTTGTTCAGTGATAAGTAAAACCTCATCATCACCATTTGTGGGTTTTACCCAAGTTAACTCATCTTCCTTCGATAACTTAATGGAAATTAGACCATTTGTGCGAATATTACTAAATTCTTCAATCGCTGTCTTTTTAACTGTCCCTTGTTTAGTTGCCATGAATAAATATTTATATGGCTTCTTTACACGCTCTTCTCCACCTTCTTGAATAGTGTCTTCATCATATAACTTCCCATCTTCTCTTTTACTTAATATGCTGGTTACGAGTTCATTCTGATCAATATTTATCAAATTTATAATTGCTTGTCCCTTTGCGGTTCTGCCAAATTCGGGTATTTCATAAACTTTTTTGAAAAATACACGACCTCGATTTGTGAAGAATAAAATATCATCATGCGTTGAACAACTAAGAATATGAGAAACACCATCATCTTCTTTTGTTCCCATTCCGGTTTTTCCTTTTCCTCCACGCTTTTGTTGCTTGTACGTGTTTTCATTTATTCTTTTGATATAACCTTTTTCACTGACCGTGACAAAAACATTTTCTTTATGTATTAAATCCAATTCGGAAAATTCTCCAACTTTACCTTTGTGCAACTTTGTTCTTCGCTTGTCGGAAAGTCTTTCTTTAAGTGATGTAAGTTCTTCATCAATAGTTTTTATAACTAACTCCGGTGTGGTAATTAATTTGATAAGTTCTGCGATTATTTTTTTTATCTGTTGATATTCCTCTTCAATTTTTTGCCTTTCTAATGCGGCTAGTTTTCTAAGTTGCATATCTAGAATTGCGGTTGCTTGAATTTCGCTTAGTGCAAATTTCTTAATCAAGTTAATTTTAGCAGTGTCGGCATCTTTTGAACTTCGAATTGTATTTATTACTTCGTCGAGATTATCCAGGGCTATCATTAAACCTTCGAGAATATGTTCCCTCTCCTTTGCTCTGGCAAGTTCAAATTCTGCTCTTCGAATAATTATTTCCTGTCTATGTGAAATAAACAATTCTAAAATTCTTTTTAAATTCAGAAGTTTGGGTTCTCCATTTACCAACGCCAACAAATTCATATTAAACGTTGTTTGCATTTCCGTGTATTTGTAGAGTTTATTCAGGACTGTGTTTGGATTGCCGTCTCTCTTAATGTCGATAACCACTCGAATAGTTTTTGTGGATTCATCTCTCAGATCTGCGATTCCAATAATTTTTTTATCTCTGTGAAGATCAGCAATTTTAATAACCAGATTAGATTTGTTTACTTGGTATGGGAGTTCAGTAATTACAATTCTAAATTTGCCTCCAGCTCTTTCCTCGATATGAGCTACTGCGCGCATTTGAACTCTTCCTCGACCGGTAGCATACCCACGGATTATCTCTGCTTGATCGTACATTTCAGCGCCTGTCGGGAAATCTGGCGCAGGAATGTGTTTTACTAAATCTTCGATAGTTGTTGATGAAATGAACTCCGGAAATCTATCTTTTGGAAGTTTCTGGAGATCTTCAACAGTTCTGATATTCTCTGCGTATTTGAGGTCAAGTTTGTTATAGTCAAAATCATTACCGATTTCAATCATTGATCTCAATCCGTCTACAATTTCTCCTAGATTATGTGGAGGTATTTTGGTTGCCATTCCGACCGCGATACCCTCTGCTCCATTTAATAACAGGTTTGGTAGTAATGATGGTAATAAACTTGGTTCCGAATAACTTCCATCGTATGTTGGAATGAAATCAACAGTATTTTTGTCGAGATCTTGAAGAATTTCTAAAGCATTTTTACCTAATCTTGATTCTGTATATCTCATGGCTGCAGCTGTATCCCCATCGATTGATCCGAAGTTGCCTTGTCCATCAATTAGGGGATATCTAAAACTGAAATCCTGAGCCATACGAACCATTGCATCGTAAACAGCAGTGTCACCATGTGGATGATATTTACCGATTACTTCTCCAACTGTTCTTGCAGATTTTTTGTAACCTTTGCTCGGAAGGAAACCTTGTCGAAACATTGCATATAGAATTCTCCTCTGAACTGGTTTTAGTCCATCTCTAACCTCTGGGAGTGCTCTAGCGACGATCACACTCATAGCATAATTGATGTATGAGGTAGACATCTCGTCCACAATATTTCTCGTATTGATTGTTCCTGTAGTTTTTAGGCCTTGATCTGTCATTTGTTGAATTTTAAATATCTACTGTTGCTTCCTTGCTATGTGTTTGAATAAATTTCTTTCTAGGTGCAACTTCTGCTCCCATTAGAATATCAAAAATCTTGTCTGATTCTTCTCCATCTTCAATACAAATCTGCTTGAGTGTACGACTATCCGGGCTCATTGTGGTTTGCCAGAGCTGTTCAGGGTTCATTTCTCCGAGACCTTTAAATCTCTGTATACTCTTGGGTGATTTTTTCTCAGCCTTTAGTTTCGCGGTCAATTCTTCCAGTTTGGAATCATTAGCTACCCAATAATTTTCATCTTTATTAATCTCTACTTTGTACAATGGAGGTTGTGCTACATAGAGGTAACCTTTTTCAAGAATCGGTTTCAAGTGTCGATAAAATAATGTCAAAACAAGTGTTGTGATATGTTCTCCATCTACATCAGCATCATTCATCAATACAATTTTATGATATCTAAGTTTTTCAATATTCATTGTGTCCGAAATCCCAGTCCCAAGGGCAATTACCAGGTCTTTAATTTCTTTATTATTCATGATTTTGTCAAGACGGTATTTTTCCGTGTTCAGAGGTTTACCTCTAAGTGGGAAAATCGCCTGAGTATTTCTGTCACGGGCTTGTTTTGCAGATCCTCCTGCAGAATCTCCCTCTACAATAAATAATTCTGAGATTGAAGGATCTTTACTTGAACAATCTGCAAGTTTTCCAGGAAGACTTCCCCCATCAAGCGCACCTTTTCTAATCACCGCATCTCTCGCAGCCTTTGCAGCTTTACGTGCTTTGTTCGATAGCACAGCTCTTGAGATTATATTTTTTGCATCTTGGGGGTTTTCTCCTAGATAAGTTTTTAGAGATTCTTCTACTACTTTTCTTACAGCTTGTGTTACTTCCGGATTATTAAGCTTAATTTTTGTTTGACCTTCGAATTGTGGATCGTGAATTTTGACTGATACAATTGCTGTGAGTCCCTCCCTTGTGTCATCACCACTTAGTTTAAGATCCTTTTCCTTGTCTGTGGCTATTGTAGAAAAGTAATCGTTTAGACTCTTTGTTAATGCAATCCGAAAACCGGAAAGATGGGTTCCTCCTTCTGGATTGTGAACATTGTTTGCAAAAGCAAGCACCCTTTCTTGTAAGTCGGTTGTGTATTGAACTGCGACCTCAACGTCCACATCTTCTTCAGTTTTGTGCACATAAAATATATTTTTATTGACAGGTTTATATGAGGAATTAATTTGTTTTATGTAGGATTTCATTCCATTCTGGAAATAAAAAGCGTAGTGTTTAGGAATATTAATCTCTCCTCCCCTATCCTCTTCATTTCTATCATCTCGGACAATGATTCTCACTCCAGCTGTCAGATATGCTTGCTGTCTAAAACGCGTATGAAGCTTTTTTATACTGAACTGAGTTGAAGTGAAAATTGAATCATCAGGAGTGAAAGTGATTTTAGTTCCAGTATCTTCTGACTTACCAACAACAGATACATCTTTTAATGGCTTGCCAATGCTATACTCTTGCATGTAATGCTTGCCGTCTTTAAATACTTCCGCTTTCATATGAGTACTTACTGCGTTTACAACTGAGAGCCCCACTCCGTGTAATCCAGAGGATACTTTGTAGGAAGATTCGTCAAATTTACCTCCAGCGTGAAGTGTGGTTGCAGCAATTTGTAGCGCACTAATACCCTTTACTGGATGAATATCTACAGGAATTCCACGACCATTGTCTGAAACGCTAACTGAGCCATCATTATTCAAGCTAATTTCAATTTTGTCTGCAAACCCAGCTAGTGCTTCGTCAATTGAATTATCGACAATCTCGTAGACAATATGATGCAAACCTGTAACATCAGAATCTCCGATATACATCGCAGGTCTTTTACGGACTGCCTCTAATCCTTCTAGGATTGTGATTGATGAAGCATTGTATGAATCGTCCTGTTTGCTCATAAAATTACGTCGTAAGTGAAAGTAGTTATTCTAGCATAAGCTCGACTAATATTTCATATTTATTACCATATTTTCTAATGCGAGCCTTTTAGATGTATTACCAGATATCATTATAGACGTTTGTTCAACCAAATCAATGTTTTGTTTTAGCTTTATGTTGTAATGGTCTTGTTGAAGTTGTTTCTCAAGGGTTGAAAGTAACTTCAGAATAAAGAACTTAATTGTTTTGTTTTGTTCAATTGAGCTTTTTTCAACTAGAAGTTCATCGATATATTTAAATTGTTGAGTTCGTGATAATTTCATAAAATCAGATTCTGCAGACGGTCTCTCGAATTTTGTATCTTGTATTAATTCACACCTTGACAGTACAGTTGGTAATAGATTTGACGGATTGATAAGTGATAAAGCAAGATAGCAGTTTTCATTAGGCTCTTCTAAGAGTTTTAAGATTGAATTTTGTGCTTCAATCGTAAGTAGATCTGCATTTTTTATCACTGCAAATTTATTCGGACTGCTGTAGGGTTTGACCTTAAACCACTCTTTTAATTTTCTCATTTTATCAATTCCGATCGATTGCCTTTTGTCTTCTGGTTCGACATTTAAAAAATCCGTTGTCATATCTTCGATTTTGAACTGCGAACAAAGAGAAGCGATAGTTTGTTTGATGTAATCTGGCCGATTTGAAGATATTATGTATGACTTAGACATAATGTAAAAACAATAAACAAGTTGAGATAATTAATAGAAAAAAATCTGAATAAAAGGTAGACTATAACCGTACATAATTTTAACACTTTAAGAGTCAAAAGACACAGTTAATGAACGATACAACTGCCCAAACAACACCTGTTATTGCTGGTAATGATTCTACGAGTTTGGCCACTTCTGATAATTTCAACCTTCAACAAAACGAACTTGTTTTTAAATTAATAGAAAAAGGTCTCGTATCAAAAGAAAAATTTGATCTTGCAAAAGTAAAAGCATTAACCACAGGCAAGAGTATTGAAGAAATCCTTTTTCAAGACCGGCTAGTTTCCTCTCAAGATTATTACAAAGTTAAGAGTGAAATCTACCATATCCCCTTCATTAATATTGCAGAAAAAAGGATTCCTGTTGAGATTTTAAATATTTTTTCTAAAGATATTGCTCAAAAAAATCAAGCTGTAGCATTTGAGGAAACGCCCGATGTGGTTAAGGTGGCAATGATTGATCCTCTTGATCTTCAAAAAACAAGATTTCTGACTACCATCATTGGAAAAAAAATCGAACCTTACTTCACGGACCCTGTTTCTATAAAAACAGTAATTGATACAAGGTATGGGGCTCAAATTACAAGTGAAGTAGATGAGGCACTTGAGGATGTGGCTGATATTATCGATGTAAGCGGGGATGGGGATTTTAGTAATGAAGATATCACTTCTGCTCCTGTTGCAAAAATTGTAAATATGATTCTTGAGTATGCGGTGAAACATAAGGCTTCTGATGTACATATCGAGCCGCGTGAGTCTGGAATCATAGTAAGATACAGAATGAGTGGTGTTTTGTCCGAAAAATTAAATTTTCCTAAGAAACTTGAGAAACCGGTTGTTGCTAGAGTCAAGATTCTTTCAAATCTGAAAATTGATGAGCATCGTGTTCCCCAGGATGGAAGGTTTCAGATAAAAATGGACAATCATATAGTGGATATTCGTGTTTCTATCATGCCTTCTGTATACGGAGAAAAGGTAGTGTTACGTTTACTTGAAAGAGGTAGCAATGCTATAGACTTTGAAGAGACAGGAATTAGAGGTCAAGCCAAAGAAGATTTCTTAAAAGGATTAAAAAAAACTCAAGGAATAATATTGGTTACGGGTCCAACAGGAAGCGGGAAAACGGTTACACTCGCCTCTTCCCTAATGATTTTAAATCATCCAGAAGTAAATATTGTCACACTGGAAGATCCAGTGGAAATTAGAATTGAAGGAGTTACTCAAATACAAATAAATGCCGATATTGGCCTTACGTTTGCAAACGGCCTCAGATCAGTATTGAGACAAGATCCGGATATTGTTATGGTTGGAGAAATTCGTGACCAGGAAACAGCAAGACTTGCTGTCCAGGCTTCGTTGACGGGACATTTAGTACTAGCAACGCTTCATACCAATAATGCTGCGGGTGCAATTCCAAGATTAATTGACATGGGTATTGAGCCTTTTTTACTGGCGTCTACAATCAATGTAGTTGCTGCTCAAAGATTAACAAGAAAAATCTGTGATAATTGTAAAATGGAATACATTGCGAATGACGAACAAATTGAGGAAATCGAAAAAGTTCTTTCAAATGTACCAGGGTTTGATTTTGCAAAACTTTTAGGGCAAAATAATAATAAGCTTGTGTTATATAAAGGTAAAGGATGTCCCGAATGTGGAGATAGTGGATATAGAGGGAGGATTGGTATTTTTGAAGCATTTTCGGTGAATGAAGAAATTATGGGATTAATCTCGGATTCTGCAGTAGCTAATGATATAGAGAAACTTGCCGTGGGAAATGGAATGATAACGATGATACAAGATGGATATCTTAAAGTATTAGAAGGTTCTACAACAATAGAAGAAGTACTTCGTGTAGTTAATTAATTAAATAGCGCTTTAAATATGCAAAATACCGTACTGCCCCAGAATAATAATATTAGAGAATACTCTGGACCTCCACTTCCTAGATCAAATGCATTGTTTAATGACATAGATTATCAGCTAAGTACTGATTTTCGTGATTCAGTTTTGCAACCAATTCCGACAGTAAATCCGGCTTCACAATCTGTAGGCACGTACCAGAATATTAGTGATACAGTTGTTCCTCAAGTTCAACAACCGGTAACCCAATCATCACCAAGTGAAACCCTACAAATACAAAACAACACTGATCAACCTATCCCAAGTCAAGATTTTCCAATTCATCCTACTATCCAACCACAAAGATCTCAGGTAGACATACCGGCAGAAGAAACTAAAGTAAACCTCGGAAGTAATCTTACAAATTTCAATTCAATTAATGAGCTACTTTCATTAGCTGTGGAAAAAGGGGCTTCCGATTTACATGTTTCTGTGGGATATCCTCCCCTACTTCGAATCAATGGTGATTTGTTACCTGTTCCATCTCAAATCTTAACCGAAGAAAAAGTAGCCCATTTATTTGGAGAAATTTTACAAGAGAATCAAAAAAAGCAATTACTTAATTATTTAGATATCGATTTCTCATATACACACAGTACAGGTAACAGATTCAGAATTAATATATTCCATAAACAGGCTACTCTTGCAGGTGCATTTCGATTAATTCCATCAAAGATTCGGACAATAACCGATCTTGGGATGCCAAATATCCTACAAGATTTTACTAACGTAGCAAATGGGTTGGTTTTGATTACTGGTCCGACAGGAAGCGGAAAAAGCACAACTATTGCTTCGGTAATTCAGGAAATTAACTTAACTCAAGCACGACATATTATTACAATTGAAGATCCTGTTGAGTATCTCTTCCCTCGTGCAAAAGCACTAGTGAATCAAAGGGAAGTTGGAAAAGATGTTAGAAGTTGGACGAGAGGATTAAGGGAAATTTTAAGAGAAGATCCGGATGTTGTGTTAGTCGGGGAGATGAGAGACTACGAGACAATCGCCTTGACAATCACAGCTGCAGAAACTGGACATTTAGTATTTTCAACTCTACATACAAACTCAGCGTCACAAACTATTGATCGTATTATTGATGTCTTTCCTGATGTTCAACAAGCACAAATCAGAGCGCAATTGGCAAATGTCATCCATGCGGTGGTTTCACAAAGACTAATCCCTCTAAAAAGCGGAGGCAGAAAAGCTGTCTGCGAGATTATGATTGCTACACCAGCTATTAGGAATGCTATTCGTGAAAAGAAAACATATCAAATCGATAATATGATTCAGACAAGTTCTGAATTAGGTATGATTAGTCTTGAGAAATCTCTTGTTAATTTGATCAGATCGGGTGAAATAACATTAGATGAAGCTCAAGCATACACAGTAAAACATAACGACTTAATTAGTTTATTAAAACAAAACTAATGGCATTATTTCAGTACGAGGCAGCAGATAAACAAGGAAAAGTTGTTTCTGGTAGACGTGATGCCGATTCAGCCAAGGAGATTGTTGATTTCCTCCACGAAAAAGATCTGATTGTCATAACAATTGAAGAAAGTTTTGACTTTAAAAACGTTCTTTCTTTACAGATTGGAGGTGTTCCATACAAAGAGAAAGTTTTTCTTATAAAACAGCTAACATTTATGATGGAAGCTGGTTTGCCGATTTTGCAATCATTAGAAGTTTTGGTCGACCAAGCAAAATATCCTAGTTTAAAAGAAAAATTGAAAAAAGTTCATAATGATGTAAAAGGAGGATTACCTTTGGCAACATCGTTTGCAAAGCAAGATGTACTTTTCGATGAGATACAAATTAGTCTTATTCAATCGGCTGAAAAAAGTGGAAATTTAGTAGAAGTAATGCAACAAATCTCTATAGACATTGAAAAAAAACACAAACTTAAAAACAAAGTTAAAAATGCAATGATCTACCCTACTATCATAGTTATAACTGCGATAGTAGTTATGATTATTTTGGTCATTTACATGGTTCCAGCAGTCGTTGACCTCTATTCTGATTTAGGTGCTGAAGATCAAATACCTTTGGTTACTAGAATCTTGGTTGCGATCAGTAATTTCTTTACCTCTCCTGGCGGTGTTATCATAAGTGTTTTAGCCTTATTAGGTTTAGTTTTGGGTTATCGAGTCGCTCATGCATCTCAAGGAGGTCGAAGTGTGATAGATAAAGCTTATCTCAAAATGCCTATTTTAGGTACTCTGTTAAATAACGTACAAGTTGTTGAAATGACTCGAATGTTAGCAATGCTTTTAAAGAGCGGTATTCCGATAATTGATGCGATGTATTCTACAGCAGGTGGATTAAGTAACTACCATTATAGTAATGCGTTGATTAGCTCAGCTGAGAAAGTATCAAAAGGTTCCTCAATTGCCATTTCACTGGCAAAGTCTGAGGTAATACCAAATATTGTAATAAAGATGATTGCAACAGGTGAAGATACCGGTTCTTTAGATAAGATATTAAAAGATCTTTCTGAGTTCTACGAAAACGAAGTAAATGAAATGACTGCTAATCTTACAAGTTTGATTGAACCAGTGCTATTATTAGTTGTGGGAATTATGGTCGCATTTTTGGCCATCGCTGTATATTTCCCGATTTACAATATCGCTCAAATTATTTAAATTTTAATTTTTAATTTTCGTCAATGAAAGCAAAAAAAGCTTTTACTTTACTTGAGTTGCTAGTTGCTATGGCAATTATTGCTATTCTTATAGCATTAGCGATTTTTGGTATTTTACAGGTGCAAAAGAATTCTAGAGATACTCAAAGAAGGAAGGCTATGGAAGATGTAAATATCGGCATCCAAGCTTTTTATTCAAAGTATGGACAATATCCTGACTCAATTACTTTTGTTGATGATACTGCCACATTATCAGGTGGTGGACATAGTTCTGAAGTGGATTTGAATAATTCTGCAAAGGCAGCTGCATCTGGTGCAAATACAACAACAAACGCTACTAAATATGGGTATGTCAATGACTCTGCCGGATATAAGTTAGGGTTTTGTGATGAAGATGGTGATGTATACAATGCAGGAATACATGAAGATGGATATGCAGATTGCAATTTTTGATAGTTTATAAATGTCTGAGAAAAAAACAAAAAATAGATTATTCAAAACTAATAATCGATTCTTAATATTTGGAATATTTGCGGTATTTTTAACGATGTTTCTGTTAAGTTTCTCTATCAACAGACTGGCTTTGTTGCAGAGAGATTATAGAGATGGTCAAAGAGTTCAAACTCTAGATAAGGTTGTGGATGCAATTGAAGAATCCAAAATTGAGACTGGCAAATATCCAGGAGCAATCTTTTTCAGGACAGACTCGATTCTTATATGTTCAAACATTGACTGTTTTATAAGTGAGGAGATAGAGCTCAAGGGTGCCACTAGAGGTGCTTCTGATATCGTAAATGAAACGGATAAAAACAATACAAAATATGCCTATGAGTTGACACAAGACTCTTATAAAATCGCATTTTGTGATGAAGATGGCAAAGTTCGTAATTTTGGAAAAACACCTTTTGGTGATGAATTGATTTGTAAGTGATTTTAATATGGAGTTTCTAATAATACTTCAGGTTTTCATTTTTGGTCTTGTTTGGGGAAGTTTTCTCAACATGGCAGTATATAGAGTGAAAAAGAACATGAGTTTTTCGGGTCGCTCATTTTGTGACCATACCAAAGAAAAACTCACCTGGAAGGACTTAATTCCCCTACTCTCATATATGGTTTATCGTGGTAAATGTCGACACTGCGGTAGAAATTTACCTATAATTTATCCCATTGTCGAATTACTTACAGGTATCACTTTCATTCTGGGATTTTGGCATATATGGGTAAATTTTATCGATAAGCCATTTGTAGGTTTAAATATGTTTATCACCATCACCTATCTTCTTTTCTTTCTCTTTTTCGCAATTTACGATTATTTATATTGGGAGGTAAACGTTAGGGCAATTAAGGCAGGTCTAGTTTTAGCAACATTTTTTTCGATTTTAGCAATAATTCTAAATGAACATAAACTCGTAGTTACGGGAATTAGTGGTTTTGTCGGAGCCATCATAGCTGCCATAATAATTTATTTGATTGTTAAATCAACAAAAGGTTCAGGTATGGGGGAAGGAGATATTTACCTTATGGCATTTGCAGGATTTGCAGTTGGTATCGAAGGTATAATACCTCTATTCCTATTATCTTCGGTTAGTGGATCAATTGTCGGAATAATTAAAGCTCTAAAAATAAAGAAATTTCATGGGGTACAGATTCAGTTTGTTCCTTTTATCAGTTTTGCTGCAATAGCTGTCTTTTTCTGGAAGGAATATATTCTAAGAGTTCTCTCATTAGATGAATTCTTTTATTTAGTAAATAATTATTTATGAAAATAATCAAAAAAGGATTTACACTTTTGGAGATATTAGTAGTAATGGCGATCATTTCTATCCTTTTGTACATGTTAGTCAGAGTTATGGCAAACTTTAGAAGAACAGTGGAGTTACAACAGGCAAGCGATTTAATTATTTCAAGCATTAATGAGACAAAAAACTTTTCAGCAAATAATGTTCTCCCAGACGGTTTGATTAGAGACGATAAGAATATTTATGCTTATCGTTTAGTTCCGCAATCAAACAATATTGAACGAAAAATTTGTCAAAAAATAAGCACTTCCACAATTTGGGATTGTTCTGTTTCAAGTAAAATTGATAAATTACTCAATATAAACAATAATAAAATTATCCTTACTCCAGATAGCTGTGACAGTATTCTTTTGATTAACTTGATTAATGACTGGCAGATTGGAAATACCGGCACTTATAATACCGATACTACATGTAAAATTGAAATGTCTCATCAGGAAGATCCTGATATCTTTAGAAAATTTGTCTTTAATGGAGCTAAAAACACTTTTGAAGTCGAATATGGAAATTAAAAAACAAAACATAAAGGCATTTGGATTACTCGAGTCTATTGTGGCAATTGGGATATTTGGTGTCACGATTGTAGTAGGCCTGTCTCTTATTGTTAAGTCCTTAGCGGTTATTAAAGATAATCAAATCACAGATCAGGCTTCTGCTTTCATGTATTCTTCTTTGGAATATGTGAGATCTCCGCTTCTCAATCCCACTAATCTTTCTCCTGGATCATATTACAAAGTAAATTTGGGTACTGAGGGGCAAATCATAGGTATCACTGAGATATCTTCGGCAATTGAGATTGAACCCAACAGCTCATGTGATTCCTCAGATTTCTTTATTGATGTTGATGGTCCTGACTCTGCAGGTATATTTTGTAATCAAATTACAGTTGAACATATTAATCCACTTGATTCAAATAGTGATTACCTAATCAAATCAATTGGAGTATATAAAATTAGGGACGGATATATTCGAACAGAATCGATAGGCTTTAAAAATAGAACACAAATATAACATGCAAAATAAACAAAAAAACTTGAAAGCATACTCTCTCCTTGAGATGTTGGTAACATTAGTTGTATTCGCAGTACTCATGACGATGATTGTTCAAGTTTTAATTTTGAGTATTGAATCAGGAAGACAAATCGCTGGGAGATCAAAAGTCCGTGGTGATCTATCAGAAGTTGCGGTTATGATCCGACGAGATTTTAGAAATGCAAGTAAGATTGACGATACTCTATGCGGTCAAGGTATATCCTTTCTAAATCCAGATGGTACTAATGCAGTGTCAAATTCTTCGGCATGTTTTTTCAACCTTGCTGGAAATAATTTTGCTTGGGTATATGGGAATGCGGCAGCTAGTACTCCCTGTCCCGAATTCAAGCTATGCAAGCTAAAGCAAAATCCAGCAGGTGTCTACGAAATATATTATCAAACATCTGATATCCTAAAATTTGAATCCACTGGTACACGTTTCGAACTCACACTTTACCCACTGAATCAGCAAAGAGATACGATAACCCAAGGAATAGTATTGGCATCCTTGATGGCAAATGTATCTGATGATGTCAGATTAGAAGTATCGACACAATATCGACAAGTTACTGTATTCACTAGGAACTTTTAGAATTGAGGTTTATAGACTTTTTTGTTTGTTCTCAATGCATAGTCTAGTATTTCCAAAGACGGATCCTTCGTTGGAATTTGTAGCTCAAGTTGAATCGCAGGAGAATTTCCCAAATCGTCATCTATCACGGCGGTAGCAATTAATATGGTTGCCTGTGGGGGTAAACCAGCGGAATGATCAATCAATGAAAGTTCTGTGGAACTTCCAGAGGTCATGATTGGTTTCATTCTTACGGATAGTGAAGTATAACCAAATGGCTCAAGAGTGCCGAGGCATTGATTTATTTCAAACTCGAAGCTTTGTGCGCCGTCAGGTGTAAAAGCTAAACAACTTATTGGTCCGGGAAATATGGTACCAGAATAGTCATATACACTTTGAGAAGTTTTGTATGTACCCAAGTGGTCTTTGTAGTCTAGGTTTACGACCCATGCTACTTGCCCTTTCCAACTAAACTTTAAGTTTCCGTTGTAACCTTCGAGAGGTATAGTAATGTTTTTGTCTTTCCCAACTGCGATGTTTTCAAATTTGGTTCTTGTTTCCGTAATGACATCTAAATATTTTGAACTAAGTGCATCATAGAATTTTAACTGTTCGAGTGGAATTCCCATACAACCAGTTCCTGTTTCCATGTCACATACAGATTGCCCAGAAATAATTTTAAGTAACTCTTGTTCGACCGCAGAGTAATACTCTTCGTATTGGGTTGATTGGATTTGGTCATATGTATCTCTTCTAACGTTTTTTGAAATTAGAACTAAGAGAATACTTATGATTGCTAACGCTAACATTAATATTATTAGTATTTGTCCTTTTAATTCTGTCTCTTTTTTCATTATTGTGATCTGATGAATTGCCCCTCTCTTATGTTGTATCCATAAACATAAGTCATAAGGTCTCCGTATATATATAGATATCTCGGATCATATTCAATTATTTCCGATGGGGAATACTGACTGCGTATGGTTCCAAGATTCCTATTAAGTAACATATTGCCGTCAGCTAAATCTGTCTCCACTACCCCACCCTTTATATATAAACCATCTCCATTTCCATCCACAGGGGTGCTCAGTAAACCAGTTATGAAATATCCATGTATCTGATCATAAAATGATCTATCGGGATCAGCTGAATCCAAATCTTCACCTACAGATATGGTTGTTATTCCTTGTACGATAAACATACATCCATTTTCAACACCTTCTGTGACTAGATTAGGATTGAGTAAAAGGTTTCCACTAACGAGAAAAATACTTTTTGAGTCACAAATATTTATATCAATTTCTAAATCTCCTGACGTGTAAATTATTACCTCATCTAAAGCTCCAGGTGGCCGCATATCTGAGGTCCTATTATAATTTATGTTAGAGGAATTGAGCGGAATTAACATCCCTGGATGAGAATTCCTAAAATATTGATCAAAGTATTGAAACCAACTGACTCCTGTTTTATATTGTGAATTTGCATCGTCGTAATTGGCAAGTTCAGTATTTTTTTCTGAGCTTCGTGCAGGAATTCCGTAACCGACCGGTTGAAGATAGAGATTAGTTGCTAAGTATTTAGCTTGTCCATCGAAATTTGTTGCATTAACGCTATCGAAAAAAGTGTTTATAATTGGATTATTATTTAAAGATGATTGATCGAATGTCTTACTATATACATTTCCACCGAAAGTGTTCACCCAAGGATGATAGATTATAGGTGTAGGTGTTGGTGTTGGGGATGGAAGCGGTGTTGGTGTTGCCGTTGGTGATGGTCCAGGAGTAGGTGTGTTTAGTGAACTTGCGTAGGCAAATGTGAGAGCAGACATAGACCACTGCATACTACTTCCTAAACCATTTGCTTGTGTACCTGGAGGTACATTTCTAGATTGGGTTTGAAAACATATATAAGTATGATCTTGTGGGATCTGAATATCTGGTGTGAGATGAGTCGAGTCAATAGTATCCCATTCATCTTCGGAAGTTGCATTAAATAGATCATCATACTTCCTAGCACCCTGTGATACAAACTGTGAAAGGCCTTCATTTGGAACTCCGTTGTCTTTATTTAATGCATAGATCTGGGGAGGAACAGATCCTGTCCCTGTTATATACCAAAATGCATTTGGTCTGTATGTAGGAGGTGTAGGAGGGACTGATTTCCTCTTTGTCCCTGACATGAAAGCGAAGTAATCAACTCTTCGATCATTGTTTGTATCACCAAGAAATTCATGACAAACTACATTACTCCACTCTCCCCATTTAGTAATAGTTGGAACTACCCCAATATTATTTGCAAATGTACCGTCGAACCCACATTTAATCTCAAGATGGCTGTCAACTGGTAATGAAGGATCGTTATGAATAATCATTGCCCCCACACCGAATAATTCCATATCGTCTCCACCTGTGTTTTTTGCGATTGTAAAGCTGTTTGTTCCAGAATTATTTATCCCAGTAGTTCCTAAGTCAGCAATATATCCCCAGTAAGTAGTATTTGAGGTGGTTAATTTTGCAGGTCCAAAAACTTGATTAGCACTAATGTTCCGAACACCTCCCCCATTGACTCGTACTTGGAGAGTTCTATCATCTGTAGCTTTTCTAACAGTCCAATAAAGATAAACATTTTGAGCGGGTCCATTTATCGCATCTACTGTAAACGATCCGTTGTAATTTTGTCCGGTCTTTCTATTAATCATTCCTAATCCTCCAACTTTCATACTATATCGTCCCTGTAGGTCTCTTTCATATAAACAATTTCCTGAATCAAGCTCATAATCTACCATTGCAGATGAAAAATTTAATCTGGGGAACATAAAGAGAAGTATGATGAAAATACTTACCAATAAAAGGTTTGTAGACTTAATGTGTTTTCGGGCAGGCATTCTCTTCATATTAAATAAATTTAACTCAGTTAACTATTTTTTGCAAGAATCGCCAACCTAATTTGAATTTTCCTTGATTAAAGTTTCAAGAATTATTAGAATTAACTAGTTTATACTAAAACTGTCTGTATATATTTATGAAACTGCCTGAATTCTTTGGACTAGATATTGGTAACCATTCCCTTAAAATTGCACAAGTGAAATACTTGGGAACTGAAGTTGCCCAATTACTCAAATTAGCAAGAGCTGATATTGTAGGAGGAGTGATAGGCTCAAACGATATTCCTAATTTAGCCAAGGAGATTAAAAATCTTAAGGAAACTGCGGGTATTAACACCAATAAAGTTGTGATTGCCCTACCCGAGTCATCCATTTTCTCACGATTAATTTTACTTCCCGATGTTGATGAATCAAAGTTAGAACAAGCAATTTACTACGAAGCAAAACAATACCTCCCTGTGACAATAGATGAGGTTCAACTTGAATGGGTCCAGGTAAGTCGAGCTGAACGCGATGGGAAAACTTTTGTGCAATGGATGATAGTTGCTGCACCTAAAAAAGTAGTAGCAAAATACATGGAAGTGATGGATTTAGCTGGATTAGAAGTGATAGCAGTGGAAACTGAAACGATTGCAACTGCAAGGGCATACACATACAATACATTTTTCAATGAAGGAGTGTTGGTAATGGATTTTGGCGGTACCAACACTGACATTTCCGTCATAATGGGAAAAAATGTTATTTTCTCTCAGAGTATTGGCACAGGATCAGACGTATTAACTAAAGCACTCATGTCAGAATTCAACCTCGATATTTTACAGGCAGAACAATATAAAAGAACGTATGGACTATTAAAAGATCAAGCAGAAGGTAAAATCGCAGGTGCGCTTGAACCAATGATGAAAATTATTACAAATGAAATCAACAAAACAATAAATTATTTCCGAGAGCATCTACGAGAAAATACACCTAAACAGATTTATATCGTAGGTGATGGTGCAAATTTACCTGGACTTGCGCAGTACTTGACCCAAATAATGGGAATTCCTGCCCAAGTAATGGACCCAGTGATTTCTTTAAAAGTAGATGACAGGATGAAGGCAGAAATTAGTCAGATAAGCACGACTGGATTTTCTGTCGCTTTAGGTTTAGCTTTGAAAACAGAATAATATGTTTAATAAGGGTTTCAACCTTCTACCAAAAAAATCAAATGAATTAATTCTAAAAGAGAAAAAACGTGACAGTTATAGCATTTACTACACTTTTCTTGTCTTTTTTGGAGTGGTTTTATGGTTAGGTTTGGTAGTTTTTAACTCTTTTGTCGTGGATAGATCAACAAATGATTGGAAAGCTGTTAACAAAGAAAAACAAGATAAGATTAATAATGAATATGCTCAAACTAGAAAAATTCACGGTGAACTTGTTGTAAAAACAAAGAGTATTGCTCCACTTCTTGAAAAAGATATCGATCCTGAAACAATTTTCAAAGTCGCAGAACAAGCATTCTCCATAACTGAGGGTGATGTCGCGATTGTTGGATATGGTCGTAATAAAGATGGTAGTTTTACAATCAGTATCTCTGCTTCCGATTCAAGAATTATTGCAGAAAAAGCGAGAGGTCTGAGAAATCTTTCTATGGTGAAAGATCTTAGCGTAGATAAGGTTTCACAGTCACCTGTGGGAAACCAATTTATAGCAGACTTTAATTTCTTAGTTGATAAATCTCTACTCTAAAAGATGGCACAGAACATCAGTAACAAAATCGTAGATAAAAGAAATGAAGACGATTACGCGTTTGCAAAGAAAACGCGCAATTATAAAAAATTATTTAGGTTTTATCTCCTTCCCATCATTTCAATAGCTATATTCTTACTCATTCTCATGTTTACAATTATTCCCAACGTTAAATATATGATTAACGGTTTGGAAGAAGGAAAACAGCTAAAAAAAGAGTCGGAGGAATTAGATCAAAGGATTTCATTGCTCAAAACCCTAAAGACACGAGAAGAGGAAAATCAACATATACTAAATAAAGTGAACCAAATTATTCCTTCCGAGCAAAGTGAAGTTGTTAAATTCCGACAGAAGGTTGCTGGACTAGCAACAAATGAAGGCCTGTTAGTTGAATCATTACAAGCGGGGGAAAATATAATTGATGAAGATGATGCTGTTGTCGAGAACAATGATAATCAATTAATTGAAATACCTTCAAAGTTTAGCTTTTCAGGTGACTTTGACGCATTTAGAAAATTATTTCTTAAATTATATGAAGGTGAAGACTTCTTTATAATAACTAATATGGATCTTGATGTAAGTAGCGTAAGTCAATCAAGAGGTACATGGAAGGGACAATTTGATCTTACTAAGTATCAATTTTCAGAAAGACAATCAGAGGAAGATTATATGAATATTTCGGAAAGGCAACCAGTTAATCAAAGTGTTATTAATTTCATTGAACAGAACTTTGGGCTTTAGGGGTTCAGTCAGCGACTTTTATGTATACTCTTTTGTTCTCCCTTTTGGCGATTATGCTCAAGATATTTCGGATAGCTCGGATATTCATTCCTGATTTACCTATGACAACTCCTCTTTCTTCTTCTGGTAATTTCAATATATAGACAATGTTGTCTTTGTCTTCCTCTTGGGTTTCGATCTGTAAATCATCAGGATTAGAGATGATTTTCGTTACTATGTAGTGAAGTAGTTCTAACATATTAGTAT